>OGSE01000036.1_pt1 | contig 137387 bp, 100 predicted proteins | sample 1573791 | NCBI WGS metagenome assembly OGSE01 (sample SAMN03295813, study PRJEB24534) | human gut metagenome | isolation source: fecal sample 3 from infant 2 | host: Homo sapiens | place: USA: Pittsburgh, PA | collected 2014-07
AGCCTCCCATTCCCTGGACTTCAATTTCGATGTCCAAGAAACGGGAGGCAGTTCACAACGAGGTCGGGGCTTGGCGTGGGTCACTTGCCCTGGTTGGCGACCGCGGCGATCTTCGCCTCGGCCTCGGGATCCAGGTAGGTGCCACCCTTCTTGATGGGCTTGAGGGTCTCCTCGTCGAGCTCGTACACCAGCGGAATGCCGGTGGGGATGTTGACGCCGGCAATGTCCTCGTCGGAGATCTCATCCAGGTGCTTGACGATGGCGCGCAGGGAGTTGCCGTGCGCGGCGATCATGACGGTCTTGCCGGTCTTGATCGCGGGAACAATGGCCTCGTCCCAGTAGGGCAGCAGACGCGCGATGACGTCCTTGAGGCACTCGCTCATCGGAACGGGCTCACCGGCGTAGCGGGGATCCTGATCCTGCGAGAACTCGGAGCCGGCCTCGATGGCGGGCGGAGCCACGTCGAAGGAACGGCGCCACAGCATGAACTGCTCCTCGCCGTACTCGTCGCGGATTTCCTTCTTGTTCTTGCCCTGGAGCGCACCGTAGTGACGCTCGTTGAGGCGCCAGTTGCGCTCAACGGGGATCCAGTGGCGATCGGCGGCGTCGAGAGCCAGGTTCGCGGTCATGATGGCGCGACGCAGCATCGACGTGAACAGGAGATCCGGGAGAACGCCGGATTCCTTGAGGAGCTCACCACCGTGGGTAGCCTCCGCGCGGCCCTTGTCCGACAGCGGAACATCCACCCAACCGGTGAAGAGGTTCTTTGCATTCCATTCGCTCTCGCCGTGGCGGAGCAGCACCAGTTTGTAGCTCATGTCTCCATTCTTCCACAGGTGGAGGCACCCCTCATACATCCCGTGGGGTTGATCACGCCACAGCTTGGACACTTCTCCACCTCACGACCGATTCCCCTTCCTGACGCCCCCAAGGCGGCACGAGTTCTCGGTCAGGCCCAGACCCCGGGCATACCCTGATTCACCCCTGACTCACCCGACATTTACCCCTGACAGCCTTGACATTCCGCGGTTTTACATAATTACCGGAACAGTGTGCACCCCTCATATTTTCCCGTACGGTTAACTTCATGAACATCACACGACGCACCCTGGCAGCCTCTCTCATCGCTGCGACCGCTCTCGCCCTCGGCGCCTGCGGCTCCTCGAAGCCCCAGGCCACCGATGCATCCCCCGCCGCGGACCCGACGACCCCGGCGGCCACCCAGTCGGCCACGGCCTCGTCCGTCCCGACCGTGTCCGGATACCGCCCCGGCGAAATCCCGGCCATCCCCCTGTTCTCCGTTCCCTCCGTCGACGTCTTCGCCTCCAACGCCGATAAGGCCATCGTCGACTCCGCCTCCAAGTCCCTCAACACCGTCCCTGGCGTGACCATTTCGCCCGCCAAGTGCGACGGCACCTCCCTCGTGTCCGGCTCCACCGTCTTCGGCGGCGACGGCTCGGTCGTCTCCTCCTCGGACAACGGCACCGTCGTCAACGACGGCCAGGGCGGCGGCACGATCACCGAGGGCCCGATCTCGATCGTCTACGGCGGCGACGGCTCCGGCACCTACTCCAACGCCGACACGATGGTGTCCCTCGTCGTGAGCACCGACGGCTCCGGCACCTACACCACCCCCACCACGAGCATCGTCCTGGACGGCCAGGGCGGCGGCAACTACTCCAACTCCTCCACCTCCGAAACCATCACCGTGGAGAACGACGGCTCCGGCGTGTACTCCAAGGGCACCGTCACCATCATCAACAACGGCGACGGCACCGGCAGCTACTCGGACGACAAGCTGACGATCCAGAACAACGGCGACGGCACCGCGACCGTCAACGGCAAGGAAGTGAAGGACGCACCGAAGGTCGAGAAGCTCGGCAAGCTCGGCAAGTTCCCGCCCGTCGCCAACCTGAAGCCCGTGGAATCCTGCGGCACCGTCATCACCCTCGAAGACGGCGTCCTCTTCGACTTCGGCAAGTCCGACATCCGTCCCGAGGCCGCCCAGACGATCAAGTCGCTCGCGACCGTTCTTTCCAGCAACAAGGTCCCCGCTGCCCACGTCTACGGGCACACCGACTCCGTCTCGGACGAGGCCTTCAACCTGCAGCTCTCCCAGGAGCGCGCGGACGCCGTCGTGGCTGAACTGAAGAAGGACGGCGTGAGCTCCACCCTGGACGCGACCGGCTACGGCGAGTCCAAGCCGGTGGCTCCCAACGAGAACGCCGACGGTTCCGACAACCCCTCGGGTCGCGCGCTCAACCGCCGCGTCGAAATCTTCATCCCCGCCTTCTAGCACCCCAACTAGGGCTTACCTACGACCGATCAACGAAAATACGACCGATCAACGAAAAGGAGACACCATGTCCCTGAAGTCCCTCCTTCCCGCTGCGGCCGCTCTCGCCGTCGCCACCGTGGCCCTCACCGGCTGTTCCCAGACCGCTAACGTGTCCGGCGGCGACTCCTCCACCCCCGCGGCTTCGTCCGCCCCCGAGGCCTCGAGCAACCCGAGCACGGACACCAAGACCGACGCATCCAGCGACTCCGGCAAGTCGGACACCTCCAAGGACTCCGGCAAGTCCGACGCTGCCGGCACCTTCACGATCGACGAGTCCAACACGCACGTCGAGATCCCCGCGGGCACCAAGACCGTCGTCATCAACGGCTCGAACAACCACATCGAGGGCGAGGCCGTCTCCGAGATCACCGTTAACGGCTCCGCGAACGCCATTGCCGTGAAGTCCGTCCAGAAGGTGTCCTTCACGGGCTCCAACAACTCGGTTCAGTACGAGGAGGGCAACGCCCCGCAGACCGGCGCCGACTCGGGCGCGAATAACGCCGTCACCAAGAACTGACGTTATCTACGACTGAAGGGGTGGCACGCATGCGTGCCACCCCTTCAGTGCATCGAGAAAGAATTGCGGGCGCACGTGGTGTGCGCCCGCAATTGTTTGCCACGAATCAGGCGTGTGCCTTGCGGTAGGCCTCAACGATCGGAGCGGGGATGCGACCACGGTCGGACAGGTCGTGTCCCTCTTCCTTCGCCCAGGCGCGAATCTTCGCGTTCTCCAGGCGCTGCGTCGGATTACCGGCGTTGCCGCGGCGGCGAGTCGTCCCCGTCTTACGGCCAGCCTTAATGTAGGGCTGAATGGCCTCGGCGAATTCCTCGAAGTGGGCTCGGTTCAGATCAATTTCGTACGACGCACCATTGAATGCGAAACGCACGGTCTGATCTGCGGGGGTGCCGTCGAAATCATCGACGACTTCCACAATCTTCTTTGTCTTCTTCACGATGTCTGTCCTTTCAGAGAAAAAGAGACGGGGAATTTCTGAAAAAGTCAATTCCTATCATGAGGATATCGCAATTCATACAATTCTCGTCAATAAACAATTCATCGTGAGAACGTGAGCTACGCAGCACCGATTTTTTGATCGGAGTAATTGAAAGTTATACTCGTAGACGCCCGAGGCCACTTCGGCCTCGTCGAAATGCCGCACGATACGAGGAGACCCAGTGAGCCGAGCACACCACCCCCGAGCGGCGGCCTGGGAGCTCTACTTCACGACAACCGCACGCCTCACCGAGCGCATCGAAGCCGCCCTCAAGTGCCAGGCCGGCCTATCGATGCCCGAATACTCCGTGCTCCTCATGACCGACCGCGCCGGGGAAGAGGGCGTGCGCCCCTCCCGCCTCGCCCACCAGGTCGTCTTCTCGCGCTCGCGCCTCACCCACACGATGAAGCGCCTCGAGTCCCGCGGCCTCATCGAGCGCCGCCCCTGCGAGGGCGACGGGCGCGGAGGCCTCGTCACCCTGACACCAGCCGGCAAGACCCTCTTCGACGAGGCCGCCCTGGTCCAGCGCGACGTCATCCGCCGCCTCTTCCTCGACGACATCACGCCCGAGGAAATCGACATGCTCACCGGGCTGTTCACACGAGTGAGCGAGCGCCTCGACTCCGACACACCATGTCCGTGAGCACGCGCCGCCTCGCGGTCGCAACACTCCTCACCGGGGTTATCGCCGGCCTCGTCGGCCTGGCGTGCATTCACCTGCTTCACTGGATCCAGGCGGCTGCCTGGGACATGCATGGCGGCACCCTCCTGGAGGCCGTCAGCGCCGTCTCCCCCGCCCGTCGCGTCGGCGTCTTGACGCTCGCCGGCGTCATCGGCGCCCTGTCCTGGTTCCTGCTCTTCCGCCGCAACAAGGCCGTCACCTCCGTCGCTGGCGCGGTGGGCGGCGCCCCCATGCCTCCCCTGCGCGCCACCTGGCACGCCCTGACCCAGGTCCTCATCGTCGGCCTCGGCGCGTCCGTGGGGCGCGAGGTCGCCCCGCGAGAGATGGCCGCCGCCTTCAGCGCGGCCGCCGCCGACCGGCTGGGGCTCACCCCCGAAGATCGGCGCATCATCGTCGCGTGCGGCGCGGGCGCAGGCCTGGCCGCCGTCTACTCGATCCCCCTGTCGGGCGCGATCTACACCCTCGAGATCCTCCTCGTGTCACTCTCGGCGCGCGCCGTCGCCCCCGCGCTCATCACCTCGGGGATCGCGGTCCTCATCTCCACGGGGTTCACGAGGCCGGCCTTCTTCTACACGGTTCCTACCCTCACGCCGTCACTGTCCTTGACGGTCTTCGGCGCGCTCATGGGGCCCGTGATCGGGGCTGCGGGCTGGGCGTTCAAACAGGCCGTCGCGCGCACCGGGGTAATCCGGCCGCGCGACTGGCGCATCCTCATCACGCTGCCGCTCGCGTTCGTCGTCGTCGGCCTGGTCTCCACCCGCATTCCCTCGGTGCTCGGCAACGGGCAGGCCAGCGCCCAGACGCAGTTTGACGCGACGTGGGCGGCCGGCGCGGGGCTCGCGTTCGCGCTGTTGATTCTGCTCGCCAAGACTGCCACCACGTTCCTGACGATCGGCGCGGGAGGCTGGGGCGGCGTCCTCACCCCCGCGGTCGCTCTCGGCGCGGGACTGGGGGCCGTCATCGGGCTGCCATGGGCGGCCGCATGGCCAGGCTCGGAGGTCGCCGCCTTCGCGTTCATCGGCGCGGCAGCGTTCCTCGGGACTTCCATGAAGGCACCCTTTACGGGGCTCATCCTCGTCATCGAGTTCACCGGCCAGGGCGCCACGATCCTCGTGCCCGCGGTCCTCGCCGTCGGCGGCGCCACGGCCGCCGCGACCTGGCTGACCCGCCGGGCCGAGGCTCGCTGAGCCACCGCGCCGCCGCTAACCGCGCGTCATCCCCCTGGGCGCCCCGGCCTCGCTGAGCCGCCGCGCCGCCGCTAACCGCGCGTCATCCCCCTGGGCGCCCCGGCCTCGTCCCCCTCAATTTCGCATGCAATTCCATCGCGAATACTTCAAGGTCTTAAAGTACAGCCCCGGAATTGCAACGTTTTTGAGCATAATCAAAAACTGACCAAATTAAATTACCTGCGAGATTTGTGGGGAACCCCGGGCATCCGTGAGGCACCAGAAAGGCATCCGTGAGGCGCCAGTGAGGCACCAAATAGGCGTCAGAGAGGCGTCAGATCTGCGCGAGCGCCTGATCCAGGTCCGCGATCAGATCGCCGACATCCTCGAGGCCAACCGCGAGGCGCAGGAGCGTGCCGGGCACGCCGCCCACGCCGCCAACGCGCGTCGAGTGGGTCATGATCGCCGGGTGCTCGATGAGGGACTCCGGCGCGCCCAGGGACGCCGCGAGCGCAAAGACGCGCGTGCGCGTCGTCAGCTCGATCGCCGCCTCCTCGGTGGCGACCTGGAAGGACAGCACGCCACCCACGCCGGCGGGGTTCTGGGCGCGCGCCAGCTCGTAGCCCGGGTCCGAGGCCAGCCCCGGATAGTGGACGGCCGTGACCTTCGGGTGGGAGGCCAGGAACTCGGCGACCTTCTGCGCGTTCTCGCAGTGGCGCTCCACGCGCAGGGCCAGGGTTTTCAGGCCGCGATGCGCCAGGTAGGTGTCGCGCGGGGAGGGCACGTGCCCGAGGGCCATCTGCAGCTTCACGGCCTCGGCGGCGGCATCGCGGTCGCCGAAGAAGGGCTCGACGTGCGCGGGCAGCTCCAGTCCATCGCGCAGGATGAAAGCGCCGCCGATCACGTCAGAGTGACCGCCCACATACTTGGTCGTCGAATGCACGACGACGTCCGCGCCCAGCTCGAGGGGCCGCTGCAGGACCGGCGTCGCGAAGGTGTTGTCCACGACCAGCAGGCCGCCCACCTCGTGCGTGAGGGCCGCGATCGCAGCGATATCCGTGACCAGCAGGAACGGGTTCGACGGCGTCTCCACCCACACGATCTGCGGGCGCGAGGCGCGGATGACGCGCTCGGCCTCGGCCAGGTCGGTGAGGTCCACGGCCTCGGAGGTGATGCCCTCGGCGGGCTTGATGACGCTCAGGAGCTTGTGCGTGCCCCCGTACACGTCCGTCGAGTGCACGACGTGATCGCCGGGGCGCGCCAGCAGGCGGATGACCGTATCCTCGGCGCTCATGCCCGAGGGGAACGCAAAGCCGTGCGCCGCCCCCTCCAGGGCCGCGAGCGCACCCGCGAACGCGTTGGTCGTCGGGTTGCCGCAGCGCCCGTACTCGTAGCCTTCTCGCAGCTCGCCGGGCCGATCCTGCACGAACGTCGAAGCGACGTGAATCGGGGGCACCACATCACCCGTGATCGGGTCCGGGTCAAACCCAGCGTGGATGGCCAGCGTGGAGAGGTTCGTACAGTCAGGCGTGCTCATGCCTCCACGCTACGAGGCCGGGGCCGCATCCGCTGGAGGGTTTCGTCCGGCGGTCGATTGTGACAGCGCGCGCCTACACCCAGCCGACAAGAGCGATGCGCGCCTGCTCTTCCAGGGACGCAACCGCTCCCTCGGAGTCATTGCCCCAGGGCACGTAGTGGAAGTCCCCTCCCCCGGCCTCGACGAAGGTCTCGCGGTTCAGCTGGTCGATCTCCTCGAGCGTCTCCAAGCAATCCGCCATGAAGCCCGGGCAGATGACGTCCACGCGCGGGCACTTCGCGGCGCCCAGCTCGGCCATCTCCTCGATCGTCTGCGGGCCCAGCCACTCGGCCCGCCCGAACACGGACTGGAAGGTCGCCGTCAGCGACCCCATCGCCAGGCCCAGGCGCGACTCGAGGGCCGCGACCGTGCGGCGGCACTCGGCGCGGTAGGGGTCCCCGGCCTCGTCCATGGCGACCGGGATCGAGTGGAAGGACACGACGACGCGGTCCCCCGTCAGGAAGTTCGGGCGTCCCACGCGCTCCCAATGGCGCTCGAGCGCAGTCGCGAGCGCGTCAATGTACGCGGGGGCCGCGGGGAAGGAGCGGTGTAAGCGCAGCTCGAAGCCGTCGCGGTTGCGGCCAATCCAGCTCGCGACCGCGTCGTTAATCGTCGTCACCGTCGAGGCCGCGTACTGCGGATAGGCGGGCAGGATCGCCACGCGGCGCACGCCCTCAGCGTGCAGGCGGTCCAGGACCGAGCCGATGGACGGCTGCCCGTAGCGCATCGCGACCTCGACGCGCACGCCCGGCAGGCGTTCGCCGAGGAGGCGGGCCTGCTCGCGGGTGTAGTGCATGAGGGGCGAGCCCTCCTCCAGCCAGATGCTGCGGTACTTGCGGGAGACCTCGCGCGGACGCACCCGCAGAATGATGCCCTCAAGGATCGGCTTCCACAGGAGCGGGCTCATCTCGACGACGCGACGGTCGGAGAGGAACTCGCGCAGGAAGGAACGGACGGCACCGGGTTCGGGCGCGGTCGGCGTCCCCAGGTTCACCAGGACGAGGGCGGGGCGGGCTTCGCCGGTGTGCATTTCGCCGGTCTGCGCTGCGCCGGTCTGCACGCGGAGCGAGGTCGAGGTGCTGGCTGCTACGTCCTGGGAGTTCGTCACGCCACCAGCCTAATGTTCGCGTTCTGCCATGTCGCTGACGCTGTGTCACCTCCCGGGACATGTTCGCGCTGCACGCAACGACCCGGGCTTGTTTGCTTTGGGTAGCGTCAAAGCCTTGCGTCGGGCTTCAATCCCCGATACGACCCACGCGCCGCAGGTCACGCCAGCATGCGACAGGGGTGCTTGCTACCCCACCGCCGGTGACTCGACGCCTGACACCCAGCGCACATCTGCACCACGCGCCTCGCGCCCACATACAAGGGTGCCCCGCCTGCAAGAGGCGGGGCACCCCACGTTGTTTGATGCGAGCCTAGGCGACTCGCGTCCTCCTCACGGAGGAGTCAGGCTCAGGCCTGGCCGTTCTGCGAACGGATGAACCACGCCTGCTGCTCGAAGCGGCGGATGTAGTCGTTGAGGATGTCGGCGGAGGCGGAGTCCTCAGCGTCGACCTTCTCGTGCACGTCGCGCATGGTGCCGACGGTCGCGTTGATGGCGGCGACGGCGAGCTCCTCGGCATCATCGGTCTTGATGAGCGTCTCGGGGACGGTCGGCAGGGTGTTGCGCTGGGCGACGACCTCGGGCAGGCCGTTGGGGACGACCTGGAGGGCGCGCATGCGCTCGGCGATCTCGTCGGAGGCCTCGCGGGCGATGTCAACGACGTCGTCCAGGAACAGGTGCAGCGAGCGGAAGCCCTCGCCGGTGATGTTCCAGTGCAGCTGCTTGCCCACGAGGGACAGAGCGGTCACGTCGGTGAGGACCTTCTGCAGGTTGCCTGCGAGAACGTCGGAAGCCTTGAAGCCGGTGGACTCAACGGTCATGTTGTTTCTCCTCTGCATGTGTATTCGGTACGGGGCTTGCCCTTGTGGGGCTATGCCCTTCAGACACATCCATCTTGATCCTTTAGTCCCGCAATTTCTAGTGCTAACAGCCCTTTAGTCAAATGTTTCACTATCTCGTTGCTGTGAGGGAATATTCCTCGGATTTCAGCGTTTTATAGTCATTGACGCTTACGTTTTCAGGGCCAGGTTCGCCTAACCAATCTTGCCCGAGGCCACGGTTGCCTCCTGCGTTTACCTGGGGGCACTTCGGTCGCGAGAGCTGCTGAGGTTGCGAGACCTGTTGAGGTTGCGAAACCTCAAGTGGCCGACAGAATTGGAACACCGCTGAAGGCACGGCCGGTCAGCACATTTCTCGCATGCACACCATGCCAGACACCGTTTCACCCAAAACGCAGACCCATTCAGCAAAAACCGTCGATTTTGTGCTCTTTTCATCCAATGGGTCTGCACTTTGGCGGCCACACCACCTCAAGTCGCGGTGTCACCGCCACCAATCGGGGGGAATTGCACTACACGGGGGTTCGACACGCCGGCGACACGCCGCAAGAAGGCTTCGTGTAGTGCAAAACCCCCATCACAGCCGCCTGAAGTGCGCCGCGTCGCCTACAAGGCCTGGCACAGCACCGGTTGGCGCGAAAAACTTCGCCCAACACCAGCCCTCCAGTGACATTTCCGCGAAAAATTTCGCCCAGCAAGCGCAAAAACGCCGAATTTGGGCCAATTTGAGCGCGCAGGGCGAACTTTTTCGCGCTTTCACGATCTAACAGCGACGCAGGGAGAACTTTTTCGCGCGTGCAGACGTAGGCCCTCCAGTGCACTACCCATCAGCGACCCAGCCCCACCGGCATGGGGGGCACCGGAGGACCCGGAGAGCCCAGCCGCAGTGCCCATGAGCAGCGCCAGGGCACTGCCATAAGCCCACCAACCGGCACAAAGACTACGCGAGAGCACAACACAACTCTCCCAACAAGAACCGCACCGGGCCCCTCCGGTACAAAACTCTCCCCGCACTCCCCTTCTCACCGCATGTCCGGTACAAAATTCTCCCTGCTCGCCCGAAATGGCCCAATTTCGCGCTTGTTCTGCATGCAGGGAGAGTTTTATACCGTTCTCACCACCAAGAAGCCAAGCAGGGAGAATTTTGTACCGAACGCAAGGCAGAGATCGAGCTAGCCAACACAACAACACTCCAGGCACCACAGGTATGAAGCAGAAGGCACCGGAGGAACCACAGGACCCGGCCGCGGCGCAGGCTGCGGCCGGTTGACGGGGCCAGCATGGGTTGGAGAGGCTAGCTCCAGATAAATTTCGCATGCAATTCGATTGGACCAAATTTCAACAAACCCTGAAAACGTTGCAATTCCAACGATGCAAATTCAATATTTGAACAAGCTACTGGGGAATTGCATGCGAAATTGATGATTGATAGCCACCGCTGAGCCACATACAACAACCCAGGGCCAGGCTGCGGTGCCCGTGGACGGGGCGAGGCCTGGCCGGGCTTCGAGGCGACGCGCCGAGCGAAGCTCGCGGCGCGGACGACTCGCGGGCGGGCCGCCGCCCACGGGCGCACAAAGCAGCCCGGCCCAAACACACAAGCAGCACCCGGAACACCAGCGGTGCCACAATCCACAACCAACACCGCAACACCACACGCGCATACGAAAACGCCCACCCGGAACCGGGTGGGCGTCTCTGAGCCGCCTGTGGGAATCGAACCCACGACCTATTCATTACGAGTGAATCGCTCTGCCGACTGAGCTAAGGCGGCCGCGCCTGCCGTTCCACCGTCTCCGGGGCGTGCAGGCAACGGCACAACTCTACTGGACAAATCGCGCCGAGCGCAAACCAGGACACCCCACAACGGGATGTCGTGGGTCACGTCTCTACTGGCACATGAGGCCGTCGGCGGGGACGGTCCCCTTCACGAAGTAGTCCTCGACGGCGCGTGTGACGCACTGGTTGGCGCCGCGACGGTACGCGGTGTGGTTCCATCCTTCGACGGTCACCAGAACGCCGCTGGAAAGCTGCCCGGACAGGCCCTGCGCCATGGAGTAGGGGGTCGCCGGGTCGTGGGTGGTGCCGATGACGACGATGGGGGCGGCGCCCTGAGCGGTAATGCGCGAACGCTTAGCATGCTTCGTCGGCCAGGCCTCAAGGGCGGCCGACGGGTAGCCCACGTACTTGCCGAGGATCGGCAGTTCGCTCTTGAGGGTCGCGACCTGCGCGGCCCACTGGTCGATGTTTCCTTCGGGCGTGTAGTCCAGGTTGTTGATCGCGTTGATGGCGTCCGTGGAGTTGTCCTGGTAGGTGCCGTCGGGGTTGCGCGAGTTGAGGGTGTCGGCGATGGCCAGCAGGCCGCTGCCGTCACCCTTCTGCCACGCCATGCCAAACGCCTGGGTCAGCTGCGGCCACCATTGGGTGTTGTACATGGCGCCGGTCAGCGCGGTGACGGCCAGGTTTTCGGTGAGGGGACGCGCGGGGTCGTTCGTGCGCATCGGACTGTCTTCGAGGGAGTCGAGGAAGGAGCGCACGGTCTGGATGCCCTCGTCGAGGCTGCGTCCCATCGGGCAGGTGGACTGGGTGGCGCAGTCGGAGATCCAGTGTTGGAGGGAGGCGTCCAGGCCGCGCATCTGGAGGGCTGAGACCTCGTTCACGCTGAGGGTGGGGTCGAGGGCACCGTCGAGGACGAAGCGGCCGACGCGCTCCGGGAAGAGCCCGGCGTAGGTGGCGCCGAGGAAGGTGCCGTAGGAGTAGCCGAGGAGGTTGAGCGTCTCCTGGCCGAGGACGGCTCGCACCATGTCGAAGTCGCGCGCTGCGCTGACGGTGTCGATGTGTTCGAACAGGCTACCGGAGTGTTCGCGGCAGCCCGCCGCGACGGTGCGTGAGTCTTCCTGGGCGGCAGCGACCGCGGACTGGGGGGATTCGTCGCCGGTGTCGATGTCCTCGTCTTCGCCGGCGTTACGTTCGTCCTTCTCCGCGTCGGTCATGCAGAAGACGGGGGTCGAGTCGCCAACGCCGCGCGGGTCGAGGGCGACGATGTCGTAAGACTTGACGATGGCCTCGCCGATTCCCTGCGCCGCGTAGTAGGGCAGCGAGGAGACGACGGCGCCACCGGGGCCGCCCGGGTTAATGAAGAGGGCGGGCGCGCTCTCGACGCCGGAGCGGTGGATGGCGAGGGCGAGGGTGATCTGGTCTCCGTCGGGGTTAGTCCAGTCGAGGGGCGCCTTGAGGAAAGCGCACTGGTACTCGCTCGCGTCGGAGGAGTCGACGCCCTGGTAGGAATCAAAGGTTCCCTGCTCGCACGCGCCCCAGGAGATCTGCTGCTCGTAGTAGGACTGGGTGGAGCCCGACTGGACCGGGATCGGCGCGGACGAGGAAGTGGCCGTCGTCTGGGGTACCGGACCCTTGCGCTGGGTTCCGTAGTAGCCGATGACGGTCAGGACGATCGCGACGACGGCGAGGATAGCGACGGCGCCGGCCGCGATGGAGCGAGTCTTCATGGCCCCGATTGTAACGGAGAAACGCCGGGTCAGTTTTCACGCCTGGGGGCGCAGCGAAATCGCCATGTCTTCGAGGACCAGCAGGGGGTTTCCGTTCGACACGAGGCGCTTGCGAGCGGTTTCGATGTGGTCGACGCGCGCGAGGGTTTGGCGGGGCGTGGAATCGTGGGCAATCTGGCTCACCAGGTCGGCGAGGTCGGTGTTGATGAGTTCGCCGTCCCCGCCCACTTGGACCATGAGGACGTCGCGGTAGATCGCGAGCAGGTCGATGAGGGCGCGGTCGATCGCGTCGGTGAGGGCGCGCTTGGAGCGGCGCTTCTGGTCTTCTTCGAGCTGGCGGATCATCGTGCGCGAGGCCTTGGTGGCGCTCTCGCCTTCGTCCATGCCGAGCTGGCGCATCAGTTCGGCCTTTTCGCGGGCGTTGCGTTCGCTGACTTGAGCGTCGGCCTGGGCTTTCGCGGTCTCGAGGAGGCGGTCGGCGGCCATGACGGCCTCGCCGACGCTGCGCACGGACGCGGGGGCGGTGATGATGGCGCGGCGGCGTTCACGCATCTGGGGGTCGCGGGCGAGCGCGCGCGCCAGGCCGATGTGCGACTGGGCGGCGCGCGCGGCCTCGAGGGCGACCTCGGGGGTGGCGACGCCTTCGCGCACGAGCAGGTCGGCGACCGCGGCCGCGGTGGGGATACGCAGGCCGAGGTGGCGGCAGCGCGAGCGGATCGTGGCGATCATGTCCTCGGGGCTGGGGGCGCACAGCAGCCATACGGTGTGCTCGGGCGGCTCCTCAATGGCCTTGAGCAGGGCGTTCGCGCCGGACTCGCCCAGGCGGTCCGCGTCCTCGACGACGATGACGCGCCACAGCCCCTGAGAGGGCGAGGACTGCGCCTGCAGCACGAGGGAACGCGCGGTTTCGACGTTAATGATCGAGGTCTCGGTGGCGGCGAAGACGACGTCGGCGTTCGTGCGGCCCATCGTCGTGCGGCATCCGGCGCACTGGCCACACCCCACGGTCTCGCCCGTGCACTGCAGGGCGGCCGCGAAGGCGCGCGCAGCGACGGAGCGCCCCGAGCCGGGAGGGCCGGTGATGAGCCACGCGTGGCTCATGGAACGCGCGTCGTCGGAGTCGTGCGCGCCACCGCGGGAGGCGACGATCGCGCGAGCGGAGGCAGCAGCCTCGGAGAGCTTAGCGACCGCCGCTTCCTGCCCGACCAGCGAGGACCAGACGCTCATCATTCATCCCAGAGCGCGCCCTGGGATTCGCCCAGGGCTCCCACCATGGTGGCGGGCTTGCGGGCGCTGCCCTTGTCCGCGTTCTTCTGACGCGGCTTCTCAGAGTCACGATCAGTCTCAGGTGCTTCGGATGCTTCAGACGCAGCGGGCACCTCAGATGAGGACGAGGCCGGGGTGTCCCGAGCGGGCGCGGGAACAGAGTCGGAGGCCTCGTCGATGGTGACGGAGCCGCCCTCGAAGCGCTCGACGAGGACGCCGCGGATCTCAGAGAAGACCTCGTCGACCGTGCCCACCGCGTCGATGACGACGATGCGGTCGGGCTCGGCATCCGCGAGGCGCAGGTACTCGTGGCGCACGCGCTCGTGGAAGTCCATGGACTCGCGCTCCATGCGGTCCGGGGCGTCGGTGCGGCGGCGCGCGCCGACCTCCGGGGGCAGGTCCAGGAGGAAGGTCAGGGACGGGTAGAGGCCGCGGGTCGCCCATGCGCTCAGCGAGGCGATCTCATCCACGCCGAGGGAGCGGGCCGCACCCTGGTAGGCCAGGGAGGAGTCAATGTAGCGGTCTCCCAGCACGACCGCGCCGCGTTCGAGGGCGGGGGCAATAACCGTGGCCACGTGGTAGGCGCGGTCGGCCGCGTACAGGAGGGCCTCCGTGCGCGCGTCGACGTCCTCGGGGCCGTTTTGCACAAGGCGCCGGATCTCCGTGCCCAGCTCGGTGCCACCCGGCTCGCGGGTGACGATAACCTCGCGGCCACGGCTCTCAAACCAGTCGCGCACCGACTGGATCTGCGTGGACTTCCCCGAGCCGTCGCCACCTTCGAAGGTGATGAACACTCCTCGCGCTGCCATCAGCTGTCCTTCTTCGTCGCGGCCTTCTTGGTGGCCGTCTTCTTCGCGGTGGTCTTCTTCGCCGTCGTCTTCTTGGCCGTCGTCTTCTTCGCGGCCGTCTTGCGCGTGCGCTTGGGGGCCGGGCCCTTGGCGCGCTTATCTGCCAACAGCTCGTAGGCGCGCTCGGCCGTGAGGTCCTCGACCGTCTCGGCGCGCGGCACCGTCACGTTGGTCTCGCCGTCCGTCACGTAGGGGCCGAAGCGGCCGTCCTTGACGGTGACCTTCTTGCCCGAGATCGGGTCCTCGCCAAACTCGCGCAGCGGCGGGCGGGCCGTGCCACGGCCGCGGGTCTTGGGCTGGGCATAGATGGCCAGGGCCTCGTCCAGAGTGATCGTGAGCAGCTGATCCTCGGAGGCCAGCGTGCGCGAGTCCGTACCCTTCTTCAGGTAGGGGCCGTAGCGGCCGTTCTGCGCGGTGATGACCTCGCCCGAGGCCGGGTCCGTGCCCACCTCGCGGGGCAGGGACAGCAGATTCAGCGCATCCTCGAGGGTGACGGTGGCGATGTCCATGGTCTTGAACAGCGAGGCAGTGCGAGGCTTGACGGCGCTCTTCTTCGTCTTCTTCGCGCCCTCCTCGGCGCCCTCAGACGCCTCGGGCAGGACCTCGGTGACGTAGGGGCCGTAGCGGCCGTCCTTGACGATGATCGTGTGGCCGGTCGCGGGGTCGACGCCCAGCTCGCGGCCGTCGTCGGCGGCGCGGGAGAAGAGCTGATCGATCAGCTCATCCGTCAGCTCGTCGGGGGCGACCTCCGGCGGCACGTTCGCGCGCGTCCCGTCGGCCTTTTCCATGTAGGGCCCGTAACGGCCCACGCGCAGCGTCACGCCGCGACCCAAGTCGATCGAGTTGACGGCGCGCGCGTCGATGTCGTCGCCGAGGGAGGCGACGTCGTGGCGCAGGCCGCCATTCTCACCCGTGCCGTCGGGGCCGAAGAAGAAGCCGGTCAGGAACTCCGTGCCGTTCTCCTCGCCCGCGGCGATACGGTCCAGGTCGCCCTCCATCGAGGCCGTGAAGTCGTAGTCGACCAGGTTCGCCAGGTTCTCCTCGAGCAGGCGCGTCACAGAGAAGGCCAGCCACGTGGGCACCAGGTACTGGCCGCGGTGCGTCACGTACCCGCGGTCCCCGATCGTCTGGATGGTGGCCGCGTAGGTGGAGGGACGGCCGATGCCGAGCTCCTCCATGGTCTTGACCAGCGTTGCCTCCGTGTAGCGGCCCGGAGGCTGGGTCTCGTGGCCGTCCGGGGTGGCCTCGGTCAGCGTCGCGGGATCACCCTCGGCGACGTCCGGCAGGGTCTTCTCCGCGTCGTTCTTTTCCGCGTCGTAACGGCCCTGGTCGCGGCCCTCCTGGTAGGCCAGGCGGAAGCCCGGGGAGGTGATAACCGTGCCCGAGGCCGAGGACAGCACGTCGTGGCGCGCACCGTCGACCTCAATGCCGGTGAGCACGCGGATCGTCGCCGTGTAGCCGAGCGCGTCGGCCATCTGCGAGGCGACCGTGCGCTTCCAGATCAGGTCGTACAGGGCCAGCTGCTGCTTCGACAGGGAACCAGCCACCTCGCCCGGCGTGCGGAAATGATCGCCGGCGGGTCGGATCGCCTCGTGCGCCTCCTGGGCTCCCTTCGACGTGGTGCCGTACAGGCGCGGGGAGTCGGCCACGGCCTCGGCCCCGTAGAGCTGGGTGGCCTGCTCGCGGGCGGCGTGGATCGCCTGGCTGGACAGCGCCGTGGAGTCGGTACGCATGTAGGTGATGTAACCGGACTCGTAGAGGGACTGGGCGGTGCGCATCGTCGAGGACGCGTTCCAGTGCAGCTTGCGCGACGCCTCCTGCTGGAGGGTCGACGTCGTGAAGGGGGCGGCCGGGCGGCGACGGTAGGGCTTGCGGGTCACCGAGTCGATGACCGAGGCCGGGGCGTCCGACAGCGCGCGGGCGTACGAGCGGGCCGTGGCCTCGTCCAGATGGAGGACGCCGACCTTGACGGCCTTCGCGCTCAGCTCGCCCTTCTCGGAAAAGTCGGAGCCGGTCGCGATGGCGTGGCCATCCACGGAGGAGACGCGCGCGCCGAAGGCCTGGCCCGCCGACGTGAACGCCGTGTCGATTGACCAGTACTGGGCGCTCACGTGCGCCATGCGGTCACGTTCGCGGGCGACCACGAGGCGCGTGGCCACCGACTGCACGCGGCCAGCCGACAGGGACGGGCGGATCTTGCGCCACAGGAGGGGCGAGACCTCGTAGCCGTAGAGGCGGTCGAGGATGCGGCGAGTCTCCTGCGCGTCCACGAGGTCGGTGTCCAGGTCGCGCGTGTTCTCCAGGGCGCGCTGGATCGCTTCCTTCGTGATTTCGTGGAACACCATGCGGCGCACGGGAACCTTCGGCTTCAGGACCTGCAGGAGGTGCCACGCGATGGCCTCACCCTCGCGGTCCTCATCAGTTGCCAGATAGAGTTCGTCGGACTCCTTGAGGAGCTTCTTGAGTTCGGTGACCTTTTTCTTCTTATCCGGGTTCACCACGTAGTAGGGCTTAAAGCCATCATCCACGTTGACGGCGAAGCGGCCGAACGGCCCCTTCTTCATGTCCTTGGGCAGCTCGGAGGGCTGCGGGAGGTCACGGATGTGGCCGATCGAGGCGGTCACGTGGTAGTCGGGACCCAGGTATCCCTCAATGGTGGCTGCCTTCGCAGGAGACTCCACGATCACGAGCTTCGTCGCTGACATTGCCGGTCCCTTCCGTCGCTTCCCCAGTATTTGTAGCACCCTCACCCGCGGTTCACCCGGCGAGGCATCTGGGATGGACCTTACCGCGTCCCACCCACATCTGGGTACCGGTGCCGCTTCCGCGCGTCTCACGCCGCCCGGGTTTGACATTGACGAGGCCGTGGCGGATTCTCGCGCGCGGGCGCGCCCGGGCGAGGCTCCGGTGGGCGCACCCGGCGATACCTATACATAGGGGCAAGCCCCGGCCTCGTACCGCGTCCCCGCGACGCCCATCGTTTGTGTGACGGGCACGTCATCGGGCAGAATCGTGAGCGTGAATTTCCTGTCCGGTATCCCCTTCCCCGTGTGGTTCGCCATCGGGTGCGTCGTCGTGCTCCTGCTGAATCACTACGTCAAGCAGACGGCCGCGCGCGCGAAGGGCGCCGTTCCCGCGCCGCGTGACGTACGCAAGGCCGGCAAGGAGAAGGACTGGAACAAGCTCAACGAGCACCACACCCCGACAATCCACGGCAAACGTGAGGACATGGCGACCGACCCTCGGGCGCGCCTGCTCGCCCCGTCCATGGTGTACGCGCTGTGTAACAGCGACCCGGTCAACGAGCTTGCGCTGTCGGCCCCGGAGACCACGAAAACCATGATGGAGCACGACTGGGGGATCACGGACCGCGAGGGGCTCATCCGCCAACTGTATTCGCTCCTGCGCGCGGGGCAACGCGAGGGTTTCGCGTCGCTGCGCGAGCGCTGCCAGAAGAAGTCGTGGGCCGAGTCCGAGATCGCGCGCCTGAGCAAGACTGCCGACTCGTCGATGGAGGACTGGGAGAGCCGCTGGCGTATCCGCCGTTTCTTGGACAACGACCGCGGCATTCAGACCCTGGATTTCGCCGCGTGGGATTTCCTGCGCGCGGCGAATCTGACGCGCGCGGGCGCGGGCCTCGGCTGGCTCAGTGAGGACGAGGCCTGGGATACCTTCGCTCTCATCAACCGCGCGCTACAGCACTCGTATTCCTCGTGGGACGAGGCCTGGGAGGCCTACCGCACGACCCGCTGGCTGTGGGCCGCCGAGGGAGACGTGCAGACCGCGGCCAACGACCTGCATGACCGTAACCGAGGCGAGTTCCTCCTCGGCGCGTCGGGCCTGTGGACGGCGATCCCGTGGGACGCCCCCTACCCGACGACCCGTTTCCTGCTGCTCGATGCGCTCGCCGACATGGGCGCGCTGCGACTGCTGGCGCCCTCGGCGTGGCGCTACGCGTCGGCGTGGGAGCAGGACCTGGACGCGCACGCACGCACCCGCGCCCCCATGTCCATCGGCGGCAAGCCGATCGTCAATTGATCCCCTCAAACACCCAGTAGGAGACCACCATGTCCGACCAGCACTTCCCGACTGAGAACGAGGGCCCGAAGCCCGGCGGCGACACCGGTTCGGTCCACGGCGAGGCCCCGCTCATCCGCAAGAAGGAGGAGCTGACGCCCGAGCAGTACAAGCGTCAGCGCAACAACCTGATCCTCATGGCACTGCTCGTGGTCCTCATCATCGCGGCCTTCGTCGCCTTCCCCTACATCAAGGCCGCTCTGCTGGGTAGCGCCGCGTTCCTCGCCCCGGTGGCAGGTTTCGCGCTGCTGCTGTTCTGAGGATTTCTCTGTAGTCGCCGTTCCTCCCCCGCAGGTCCCAACGAGGGCTCGCGGGGGAGGTTTTGCGTCACCAGCCGACTGGAGACACGCACCCTCACACCCTGTACAATGTTCTGTACATAGGCGAGCAGAGGAGCACCCATGAAGATCATGACCTACACCGAGTCGCGCGCACGCTACGCCGAGGTCCTCGACCAGGTCGTCAACGACCGCGAGGAAATCGTCATCACCCGACAGGGGCACGAGAGCGTTGTCATCATGGCCCTCGACGAGTACGAATCCCTCATGGAGACCGTCTACCTCATGCAGTCCCCCGCGAACGCCCGCCACCTGCGCGAATCGATCGCACAGCTGCGACACGGCAACCTCGAAGAGCACGATCTCATCGACATCCCTGACGAGGAGAACTAACGATGCTCAAAGTCTTGTGGACCCCACACGCCTGGAACGACTATGTCTGGTGGCAGTTCGAGGATCGCAAGACCCTCAAGCGCATCAACGCCCTCATTGCGGATATCCAGCGCAACGGGAACGAGGGGATCGGCAAGCCTGAGCCTCTCCGCTACGAATACACCGGCTTTTGGTCGCGCCGGATCGACGGACGTAACAGATTGGTTTATCGCATCACCGAAGATACGGTCGAAATCGTTGCCTGCCGCTTCCACTACGGCCAATAGCAACCTACGCACCTGAGACACCCGTCGCTCATCTATCCCCGCTGTGCTCGCGCCGCGCCGAGCGCCTCCGCCGCCTCGCGCGCGAGACCCGTCGGAGCGTCCGGCAGAGCGTCGAGCGCCCGCAGCGCCTGAGCAAGGGCGCTCGATCCCTTCATCTTCGGGCGCAGCTCATCAGGCACGCACACCCTCATGCCGTAGTCGCCCGCGAGCGCCACCAGGGCCTCGACCATACGATTCGAACCCCGGATTCCAACAAGCGACGGCAACAGCGCGGCGATGGTCTGCGCGACGCGGTAGCCTGCCAGGGCAGAGACGGACGCGCAGTCGCTCAATGTCTGAGCGACTCGCCCGGGACCGAACCACCCGTTGCGCAGCAGGTAGCCGATCTCCTCAGCCATGGCAGCCGGGTCGTACCGCCCGGTGTCGGCGAGGCGTGCGATGGCCTCGGCGGCGATGGCCCGATAGTGCGCCTGCGCGGCGGTGGACGCCCACGCCAGGGCCGAGTAGGTGGGCGCGCCCGGCTCCCGCCACCCCTCTCCCAGCGCGCGCACGATGACCTCGAAGGCTGTGATGACCTGCGGGAACTTGAAGAACGCCCCCTGGAGGATGGGCATCGCATGGGCGGCCAGAATGTCCGGGTTGTGCTGGAGGGCCCAGGCTGCCCACGCGTAGGCGACGCCGCTCGACCGGTAGTTCCCGGATTCCAGGAGCCGCCCGGTGAACTCGGGAGCCACCCCCGCGACGTTGGCGAGGGCACCCGCCAGCGAGTCCTCGCCCGTGGCCAGGGTTTGCCCGGGGATCGCCCACGTCTCGTGCATGTCATCCGTCTTGGTGTACTCGCCGTGCACGACGCTCACCGGCTTCTGGTAGGGAGCGCAGATGATCTGCCGCTCCCATTGCACCTCCATAGGTTCGAGTGGCTCGGTCAGAATCGGGTCGAAGCGGTACATGTCCTGACCGTTCGGCTTGTCGTAAGGCTTGTCGCGCAATGCGACGCGCAGCTGCTCGTGCAGGAGGCGGACCGGGCCTCGGTGTTGCTCCCACTCGCTGCCCTTGCGCAGGTAGCCGCGGAAGTGCCCAGCCTCGGGCGCGTCCTTCACATCCATCCCGCGCAGGAGCCGCGAGGCCAGGTAGGACAGCTGGTTGGCGCCCTTCCAGTTGGGGGCGCTGCGCCAGTACCTGGCGAGCAGCGTCTTGTCGGCCTCCGCCAGCTCGATACCCTCGCCGCTGATGCGCGTCAGGAGCACGGGTAGGGTGGCGCCCGCGGACGCGTCCTCGAAGAGGGCGTGCAGCGCCGCGACGGCCACGTCGTTATCGGCGGGCAGCTCGGCGGTGTGCGACGTGCGCGGCAAGTCCGCGGCGGGGGCGTCCGGGAACATCCACGAGGCCTGGGTTCCCTCCCCGGTTTCGATTCCCTGTGTGCTGGCGCGTGGGGCGGCCGACCCCGCAGGCCCGGCCCCTGCCTCGTCCCCACAGTCCCCGGAACCGTCAGAGTCCCCGGACGGAGCGGAAACCGCGACGAGCGCGGCTGCGCGGTCTCGCAGGTCGAGGGGGAACTCGGCGGCACCCACGACGTCGCTCACGGCGGCCGCGCACCCGGGATGAGCCTTGACGAGGGCGGCGAGCAGGCGCAGGTGTGCACGCAGCAGCTTCTTTTCGGTGCGGGCAAGGACCTGAGCGCTGACCTGCACGAGCGCGTCCGCCTGCTCTACCGTGAGCTCTCCGACGAGGCCAAGGAGAGCCTTCTGTGCCAGGGACACCGTGGACGAGGGCTCGGCCCCGAGCAGGGCGATGAGGTCCGCGGCCGCCGCGAGCCTTTCCTCGCGCGTCGGTTCGAGCGCCTCCCAGGCCCGCGAGAAGACGCGGGCGTTATAGGCGGAGAAGTCGCGCCTCTGGGCGGCCAGACACTCGGAGAGGATACGGGGCCGCAGATGCGGGAAGCGCGTCGCCATGTAGCGGACGAGGTCGTGGCTGTGCAGGCGCTCGAAGTCACCGCCGGGCGCGGAGGGGTCCTCGCGGTACATCCACACGAAGAGCGCCGAGCCGGGCAGGGCACCCTCGACGCGGAAGAACTCCCAGAACTCGTGGTCCAGGAAGGTCGGGTTCTCCTCGAAGAAGCGCTGCGTCTCATCCGAGGTGGGGTGAGGCGCGGGAATGATCCTGCGCGCGAAGTACTCCAGGGAGGGCGCGGTGGTCAGATACACTCCACGCTCGGCCAGGAGGGAGCGGTAGGTGTGCCAGAAGGCAACGCCGCCGGGGCTCCCGGCTGCCTCCTCGAGCCACTCACTGCTCCGCCCAGCCGCGCCGCGCCTGTGGGCGGCGAGCAGACGCTCCAGGTCCGCTCCCTCGCGCGGGTCGCCGCCGCGGCGGCCCGACCAACGGGCTCCGTAGTCATCGCCGGCGTCGTCGCTCCCGGCCAGGGCGGCGCGCAGAAAAACGCACAGACGCACCGTGTCCTCTGGGACTGCGTCCCACTCCCACTCGACGACGGGCGGGACGAGGCGCGCGAAGGGCACGGACTTGACAAGAGAGCGCCGATCCTTCTCCGAGGCCCCCTCCAGCACCCGCTCGTAGGCGTCGATGGCGCTCTCCCCGGCGGCGAGGAGGCGCTTGAGGGCCGCGCGGCGATCGGCCAGTGTCATGGAGGTGGTCATTGGCCCATCTCCTTCAGCGTGCGCGCATACTTGGCCGCCTGTGAGGACCCTCGGAAAAGGCCGAGCCAGCCGATACACTCCTCGCCGAGCGGCGGTGCCCATCCCTCGGCCTGCGCCCGTGCGTACTGTGCAGTAACGACGCCCAGCAACTGCCCGATGCCCGTGCGCCCTCGCTCGAGCGCGGGCAGCAGCGTGAGCGCCAGATCCAGCGCGAGGCGGGGGTCCACGTCCCCCAGATCCCCGAAGGCCTGCGCCCACCGGTTCAGTTTCACGGTGTGCGCCACGGCCTCGAAACCAGACACAACCTGGTCGAAGACGAGGTCACCGCGCGCCACCAAGGCGGCCAGGGCCTCGACGCCGAGCGCGCGCGACTCGACCTCGCGCTCGCCCATCGCCTGTCCAAGGAGCTGGGCGGACAGCGAATCCCAGCGCCCGCCGTGCTCGCACAGGGCCCGGTAGCAGTCGGCGGTCAGCTGCGTACTGTCAAGCACATACCACTGCGAGGCGATCAGGCAGACGGCGAAGTGACGCACCGACGCAGGGTAGAGATATCGGTGAGCAGTAAAATCACCCGAGGCGCTCGCAATATCCGCGAGCGCGCCCAGCTCAGGGCCTGTCGCGCCCGTATCTGCGCCGACGACGCGCGGGAAATAGAAGGCGTAGACCGGCGATCCGTCGCGCGCGACCTTGGGCTTCCCGGACTCATAGGCGGGGCGCCCTTCCCACGTCACGGCGAGGGAGGACAGATAGCCCTCGACACGTCTGCGCACCACCCCTTCAAGGGCGAGACGGATGCGAGCCGCGGCGGGCAGCTCCGCCTCCCGCTCCTCCACAAGCGCGAGCGCGGCCGCGCAGTCCGGGTGCTCGACGTCCACGCGCAGCAGCGCCTGGGTGAGATCGGCGGGTAGCGGCGAGGCAGCCCCGTTGTCCAAAGCACGGCGCACGAGGATAAGCGGGTTCACAGCTCCGCGATCGTCGGTGGGCGTGGCCAGGAGGTCGTAGTGCCGTCCACGCTCGACCAGGCCCGCAACTTCGATGATGCGCTCTCGCAGAAGGGTCGGCATATTTTCCGTTTCCAACCAGGCAGTGCCAGCAGCCAGCGGGTTCTCCGCGCCCTCCCCTCCCCCATCGAGGGCTATCTGCAGGAGAGTTCCGAGCATGCGCTCGTACCCGAATCTGCGCGTGGTCAGGCGCCGCACAAGCGGGCGCAACGATTCCAGCACGGCCGGGTCGAATTCTGGGGAAGCGAGGAAGGCAAGCAGCAGCTCGTATTCGAGCCCCATCTGCGCGCCCTGCGCCAGGACGCCGATCCGACCAACCACGTCGTCGGCGCTCATGGGAACCAGGTCCGTCACCTCCCGAGGAGGCGGCAGGAAGGCGGCGGGAGCCTGCTCGCCAGTGTCCTCCTCGGGGACGAGGCCGGGGCTGGTCTGGCCAGTCGCCGTATGCCCAGGGTCGAGGAGGGTGATCGTATCGGCGACGAGCGGGTCCAACTCCGCATCCGACAGGAGGCGGCCGACCGCTGCGGAGTCGAGGAGGCCCGATCGCAGCGCGTCACTCGCCAGCTCGATGGCCAGAGCCTGCACCTGCGCATGCGGGAAAGACAGCGCGATCGCCAACAGGGGTTCGATGCCGCCGGGACTCAGGACCTCGAGATCACCGCGCAGGATTGTCAAGGCTGCGAGTGCGTTGGCCTTCGACCCCATGAGCGCTCCCTCGCAGCTGCGCGCAAACAGCTCAAGGTCGAGGCGACCAGCCCTGGCGAGGGCGGACAGGTGCCCGACCGCCAGGGTCACGGTTGCCCCGACGGGAGACGACATGAGGGCACACAGAGTCGACTGCCGCGCCTCGGCCTCGTCAATGGTCATGGCGAGCAGGCGCAGGGTGCGCGAATACCACCCGGCACGCGCGGAGGGCAGGTCGGCCGCCAGCATCTCCAGGAGGGCGTCGAGCAGACGATCACGTTCGATGAGCCCCTCATTGACGCTCGCTTCGAACGTGCGCGACCAGCCGGGCGTTTGCTCCGAGCCCATCGAGGCAGAACGGTCGGAGGAGGACAGCGACACGCCGCGGTTGCCTTCCTGGCGCAGCATCCCCCACGCCAGCTCCTCACGCAGCTCCCGATCGGCACGCATGAGGGGCAGCTGCAGTCCGGGTTCGAGGCCGATGAGCGCCGTCAGGTACCGCTGATCGTGGTCGAGGGCCAGGTCACCGTGCAGTTCGGCCAGGCGCAAGAATCCGATCCCCTTGAGCCAAGCACCGGTGACCCTGGAGCTGACGTCCAGGTCATGGGCCGTGGGCGGGCCCTCGTTGATCTCGAGCATGCGCGCGTAGACCTGATCGAGTGTCCACTCGCCTGGGTGGGCCTCGGTCCACAGGTGCAGTCTCCAAAAGTCCGCACATTCATCCAGCGTGGTTGGCCGCCGGAACGGATCCGACTTCTCACTCATTGATCCTCCTTGATCAGCGTGGAGACGGCGAGGACGTGCTTGCATGGCCCCCGCCCGCCCCTGTGTTTCATCCACCACGGGCAGGTGCAGCGGTACTCGCCGATGGCGTAAGGGTCGGCGGGCACCTCCACCCGGTAGCGGTTTGCGCCCGAGGCGACACGGAAGCGCGCCCCCTCCTCGTGGGTGACCGCTCCGCGCTCAATGAGCATGCGTGCCCCGACCAGGCGCGGATGCATAGCGGTGAGGGCGTCGGGACGCATGGGCAGAGGACGGTGAAAGTAGGCGCCCTCGGTGACGTCGAAGCCAACCTGCCCGCTTGAGGCCAGGAGTGCCAGGCCGCCGGCCACCCGGTCGGGGGCCAGTCCGGAGCGGGCGGCCATGAGCTGCGTGTCGATGCGAGGCTCGAAGGAGAGCAGGGCGGACAGCATGTCCGCGTCCTCCTCGACGCGTGGATCCCCCAGGGAGGCCAGGACCGCCCCCTCCCCCGAGAATCCGCGCGACTTCGCGGGACTGAGCCCCACGCTCAGTCGCGCGCCGGGCAGGCGAGCGACCCACAGGGAAGCGACCGGCTCACTGCCAGCATCAACGTCAGGCCCGTAGGCCTCGAGCGAGGTGATGAGATGAAGGAGCGGCTCAAACACGCGCAAGCGCTCGGGGCCAGCGACGCACGCGGCCCCCGGCGCGGGCCTGGTACCCAAGCGCAGACCGCGCACGGCCCGCCCCGCCCACATGACGGTGCCCGTCGCGCTGGACCTGGGCAGGCCTCGGATGAAGGCGCGTGCCTGCGCAGTATTCAACGCGTGCAGCGGCATCATCGCGGAGGAGAGCATCTGCGTCTCCGCGAATCCCTTAAGCCAGCGCAGGGACAGCGGCACCTTCTCTTCCGTGACCTCCTCGTCCAGGGTCGTGGCCGTCAGCCCCTCCTCGCCGACACCCAGGTGCAGGGGTTCCCAGGCGCGCAGGGACGCCAGGGCAGCACGCAGCGGCTGGTTCACGTCCACGTTGGTCACGCCGACCGCGCAGTGGGTGGCGTCCAGGGCCGAGGCCTCCACGTCGAGCCGCGCGTACACGCCGCAGCAGACGCTAAAGGACTCGAAGCGCAGGCCCTCGGCCGTGCTGGTCACGACCGGGTCGAGCATCCCAATACGTGTCAGCCCTCCGCCGGGCGCGACGACCATGCCGGGCGGCACATAGAAGCGGGTGCGCGCCACTCGTGCGACCGCAAGCAGGCCGGCGGCCACCACGTCGGGACGCTCCATAAAGCCCGAGAAGAAATAGGGATGCGCGGCCTCTCCCTCGGGGGTGGACCCTCCCGAGGTCGCCAGCGCAAGGCCGCCGCCCTCTTCCAGGCGCGAGGGGGCACCGTATCGGTAGGCCAGCTCGTAGTCCATGTCGCTCCTTCGCGTGATTGTGGCGTCAGGCTAACACAGGGGTCCCACATCTGGAGTCGGCCTCGTGCACTCCCGTATCCACGCTGACAACACCCCCGGAATGACGCCACAAAGTCCACCTGATACAGCGAGGCGCCGCGGCTGCCCCTGCAGCCGCGGCGCCCACGCACACAACAACGCTCAGTACGTCAGGAATCCCCAGCGGATCAGGTCGCGCAGGGGTGCCTCGACCTCGGCGCGCACATCATCCGCGTCCACCGACGTGAGCATCGCGACGGCCGCCGCGATCTGGCCGACCGTCAGCTCACCATCGGAGGCGCCAACCACCGCCGACACAGCCGACGAGACGGGCACGGAACGGCCCAGTCCCCCACCCTGATGCATGATGATCAGCTCCGGGTCGGGGCTGCCCGGCACGTAGTGGCGCTCCTCGCGCACGTCCGAGGCACGCGTCAGCACCGTGTCCCACAGCTCCGGGGCGCGCAGCGAGGCCAGCGCCCACGCGACGTCGCGCCCGCGCGGGGCGTGCCCATCGAGGGACAGATCGTAGGCGCGCTTGCCACCCGAGGCGGCCTCGTCGAGCCTGCGCAGCGCCACGAAACCCATGCCGATCGCGCCCGTGCCCGCGCGGCGGAAGTCGGCCAGCCACGAGGTGAACGCACGCTCATAGTCGGCGCGCTCCATCAGCTGGCCGCCCGAGTCGCGGATCCACATGTCCACGTAGCGCGCCGGATCGAGCACGTCGCGCTGGACGACCCACGCATCCACCGGCAGGCCCTCAAGCCACGAATCCACGCGCCACGACCACTGCGTGTCCGGGTTGCGGTCGGCGGGGATCTCCCAGTTGGCGAGCATCTGCAGGGTGCCGCCCTCGTTCATGCACGCGGGCGCACCGCGCAGGACAGCGCGGATCAGGTTGTCGCGATCCATGCCGCCGTCGCGGTACTCGAGCAGCCCGGCCGCGCCGCGCACCGAATCCGGGGTGATCACGAAGGGCGGGTTCGTGACAATGAGGTCAAAGGTCTCACCCTCGACGGGCTCAAAGAGGGAGCCCTCGCGCACGTCGATGACGGCCTCGTTGAGGGCCGCGTTGAACTGGGTGATCGCGCACGCGCGCGCCGACAGGTCGGTCGCCACCACGTGGCCCGCATGCGTGGCCAGGTAGAGGGCCTGGATGCCGCAGCCGCAGCCCACGTCAAGGGCCGAGTCGACCCGCTCGCGTACCGTCATCTCCAGCAGGGTCAGGGTCGCGCCGCCGATGCCGAGCACGTGGTCGTCGGCCAGCGGCTTACCGGTCTGCACCTCCCCCAGGTCCGAGGCCACCCACCACTCGTGGTCGCCGTCCGGCAGGGTCGCCGCGTGGGGACGCAGGTCAAAAAGCGCACGCATCCACGGGTCTTCCGCGACCTCGGGTTCGGGCGCGTCCTCGTCGGGATCACGCATGGTCGGCAGGCTCGGCGCCTTCGGGGCCGAGGCTTCCTCCTCGCGCTTGTCCGCAGACTCGCGCGCGGGCGCACCACACGCGCGGGACGCCGTGAGAGCGGAGGCGGCCTCGGCCTCGTCGATGGTGGCTGCAAGGCCGAGAGACTCCAAGCCCTCCGCACCCAAGGTCGGGAGCGCCTCACTCAGGGCCGAGGCGCGCTCGGGCTGGCCCAGGATAAAGAAGCGCGTGAGGACCGCGGCGGGATCGGATGACCCCACAAGCTCCACGAGGGCGGGCAGACGCGAGTCACGCATCAGCGCCGACATCGCGCCCTGGCTGAGCAGATTCTGAAGATTCTCAACGGTCCACGCCGAGGCGATCACATCGGCGCGCAGGCGCCCAATCATGTCACGGTCGAGGGCGGGGACGGGTACGGAAGTCGTCATGACTCAAGCCTATCCCCACGCGTACAATGCGCGGGTACCCAACCAGGAGCCTCACGCCCGGCTCAGAGGAGGAAACCCATGTCCGGTGGACTTGTCGCGTTGCTCGACGATATCGCGACCCTCGCGAAGGTCACGGCCTCGTCAATCGATGACGTCGCGGCAAACGCCGTCAAAGCCTCCTCGAAGGCGGTCGGCGTCGTCATCGACGACACGGCCGTCACCCCCCAGTACGTGGCGGGCCTGAGCCCGGAGCGCGAGCTGCCCATCATCGGCAAGATCGCGCGCGGCTCCCTCATCAACAAGCTCTTCATCATCCTGCCGATCGCCCTCCTCCTCACATGGCTGGCCCCTCAGGTTCTGCCGTTCCTGCTGGTCGTGGGTGGCGCGTACCTGTGCTTCGAGGGCGGCGAGAAGGTCCTCGAGAAACTCGGTTGGCTGCCCGGCCACCACGAGGAGCACGAGGAGGGCGGCGCGGCCTCCCCCGAGGAACTCGAGAAGTCCATCGTCTCCTCCGCGACCCGCACCGACCTGATCCTCAGCGCCGAAATCATGCTCGTGTCCATGGCCGGCCTGGGGGGCGAGACTGGCGTCATGCGCGTCGCCGTCCTCATCGGGGTCGCATTCTTCATGACGTTCTTCGTGTACGGCCTCGTCGCGCTGCTGGTCAAGGCCGACGATTTCGGCCTCCACCTGGCGCGCGGTGCCCTCGAGCCCAAGGACAACCGCCCCGGCCCCGTCGACAACGTCGGCCGCACGATCGTGCGCGTCATGCCGCACATCTTCAGCGTCATCGGTGTGGTCGGCACGGTTGCGATGCTGTGGGTCGGCGGTCACCTGGTTATCGCGAACCTCGCCGAGGTCGGCGTCCCCGTCTTCCACCACATCCTCGAGGTCGCCGAGCACGCGGTGTCTGGCGCGGGCGGTTTCGTGACCTGGCTGGTCGAGACCCTCCTGTCCGGCATCTTCGGCGTCATCCTGGGCGCGCTGATCGCGTGGATCGCCACCGGGGCTTCCGTGCTCGTGCGCCGCTTGCGCGCCAAGGCCTGATTTCTTTCGTTTCACGAGGCCGGGGCATGGTCGGGTGACCGAGCCCCGGCCTCGTCGTTGATCGCACTGCGCGAAAGGTGACACACAACCCCTTCGCAACATGGGACTAAAGGACTACGCTAGTGTCATCAGCAAATCGCGCACGACGCCCCGAAGGAGCATCATGACCGTCTACACCCTGCCCGACCTGCCCTACGACTACTCCGCTCTCGAGCCCCACATCTCCGGGCGCATCATGGAGCTGCACCACGACAAGCACCACGCCAACTACGTGGCCGGCGCGAACGCCGCCCTCGAGAAGCTGGCCGCCGCCCGTGAGGCCGGCGACTTCGCCGCCATCAACCTGTGGGAGAAGAACCTGGCCTTCAACCTCGGCGGCCACACCAACCACTCCATCTTCTGGACCAACATGACCGGCGAGGGCGCCTCGCGCCCCGAGGGCGAGCTCGGCGCCGCCATCGACGAGTTCTTCGGCTCATTCGAGTCCTTCCAGGCTCAGTTCGCCGCCGCCGCTCTGGGCCTGCAGGGCTCCGGCTGGGCCGTCCTCGCGTGGGACACCGTCGGCAAGCGCCTCGTGACCTACCAGATGACCGACCAGCAGGGCAACATCCCGGTCGCAACCGTGCCGCTGCTCATGATCGACATGTGGGAGCACGCCTTCTACCTGGACTACCTCAACGTCAAGGCCGACTACGTCAAGGCCTGGTGGAACCTGGTGAACTGGGAGAACGTCGCTTCCCGCTTCCAGGCCGCCCGCCTGTCCTCCGGCCTGGTCAACGCCCACTCCGCACTGTCCGACCTGGGCACGCAGGCCATCGACACCGTCAAGGGCTGGTGGAAGAACTGAGCGCTGCGCGCCTGACGCTTTCGTGGCCGTCGTTGCTCGCTGCGGGCTGAGGTTCGAGGGCTGCTGTCCGGCGCTCGCTTTCCAGCGCCGACTTTCCAGCGCAGACGGCACGGCCGCCGCACGCAACGAGAGGCGGGATCCTTCGGGGTCCCGCCTCTGGCGTATTCCTGGAGATGTGGAGGCTTCGAAGGGCATGGAGGGCACAGGTGGGCTTCGAGATCGACCACTCCGAGCCGCGGTCTAGCAGGACACGAAGTATGACCAGGGCACCCCAACATCCACGCGCACGTTAACCCGACAGGTGGCGACCTTAACCCAGCAGGTGGCCGCCTGTGCCCTTTCATGCGCATGTTAACCCGACAGGTGGCGACCTGGGCAGGCTGCCCACCATGCCACCAATAGGGTTTAGCTGCGCATCAGTGGGTTAGCACTGCCGGTAGATGGGCCCAGCTACCAGGCCAACGCAGTAACAGAGTTCGCCCACGGGCTCCGATGGCTGCCGGTCCGCGAAAAAACTCGCCCGGCACGGCCCCTCCAGTGGCTCTTCCGCGAAAAAGTTCTCCCAGCACGCGTAAAAACGCCGAATTTGGGCCAATTTGAGCGCACAGGGCGAACTTTTTCGCGCTTTCACGATCTAACAGCGACGCAGGGCGAACTTTTTCGCGCGCGCAGCCGTAGGCCCTCCAGTGCACTACCCATCAGTGACCCGGCCCAACTGGTGTGGAGGGCGCCGGAGGGCACGGAGGGCTAGGCTGCGGTGCCCGTGGGCGGCAAAAGTCCAGCAACAGGACCCAAGGGCGGCACACTTCCGGTACAAAACTCTCCCTGCTCGCCCGAAATGGCCCAATTCGGCGCAATCTACGCATGCAGGGAGAGTTTTGTATCGCTTTGCTCAGCAAAACACCGAGCAGGGAGAGTTTTGTACCGAACGCGAGGCAGATATCGAGCTAGCCAACACAACAACACTCCAGGCCCCACAGGTGTGAAGCGGAAGGCACCGGAGGAACCACAGGACCCGGCCGCGGTGCAGGCTGCGGCCGGTTGGCTGGGCCAGCACGCGTTCGCAGGGCCACCGCCAGACAAATTTCGCACATAATTCCCCACGGTCACTTTTCGAGACCGCCCAAAAACGTTGCAATTCCAACGATACAAATTCAATGTTTGAATAAGCTACTGGGGAATTACGTGCGAAATTGCTGGACGACAGAGGGGCCAGGCTGAGGTGCCCGTGGGTGGCGGCGGGGCCGGGCTGAGGTGCCCGTGGGTGGCGGCGGGGCCGGGCTGAGGTGCCCGTGGGTGGCGGCGGGGCCTGGCCGGGCTTCGAGACGACGCGCCGAGCGCAGCTCGTGGCGCGGACGACTCGCGGGCGGGCCGCCGCCCACGGGCACACCAAGCAGCCCGGCCCAAACACACAAACAGCGCCAGAAACACCCGTGGGGCAACAAGCACACACGCGCACGCGGGGTTAAAGGACAAAAAGAGTTGGTGGAGGGTTAGTCCCAGTTGTTTCGGTGGGGGCTTGTGTGGTGGAGGTCGTGCCAGGCGATGGCGTCGCCCCATCTGGGGATGACACCGGCTGCGGGGTGTGTGCGCGAGGCGTGTTCCCATTGGGCTTCAATCTGGGTGTCTGTGGGCATGATTTTGAGGATCTGGGCTGGTGGGAGCGGGTTTTCGGTGTGCATGTAGCACCACCAGAAGATCGCTTTGATCCGGCGGGTCAGCCGCATTCCCCGGTGGTCCCGCAACAGTTGACGCAAGGGCGCGTTGGTCGCGCCTTCGATCTGGTTGTTCATCGCCGGCAACGCCCCCTCAAACTGGGGGTCGGTGTAGGTGAACAACACCTCGGCTCCGATGAGCCGATTCACACTGTTGCGGGCCCGCACGAGTCGTTCGTGCGTGTATTCCCACCCGCCATCGTCCCTCTTGGTCTTCTGCGCGAGGAAGCCCTCCCAGCGCTTGCACCAGTCCAAGTAGGTGTCTATCCATGAGGCCGCTTGCTCTCGGTCTTTCACGTGCAAGAGCTGCTTGCCCAAGCCGTACAGTTCCTTGGAGGCTGCAAGCTTGGGGCGAATGGTGGTGGCTTGTTTGATGGTCCCGAACGCGTGGAAGGTGCACCGCTGGACCCGCGTGTTCGGCCAGGCTTTCTTGCGGGCTTTTTCGAAGCCACTGCCCCCATCCGTCACCACCACGTCTGGTGGGGCGATCCGGTTCATGAGCGCTTCCCAGGCGCGCGAGTTCTCACTGCGTGCCACATACCAGCCCAAGATGAAATCCCGGGACTGAGCAATCAATACGACCGCTTTGCGGCCCAGGTGGATCCCGTCAACGAACACGACCTCATGCACCTCATCCACCACCGGAGCAAGAGGCCACACCTCCCACAAACCCTGGCACCGCCGCCGAAACGACCTGCCCCCACCTGGCATATCCGCCTGCCGATTACCGCTGAGCAGCCAGGCAAGAAACTCACCCAGGTGCTTGGCCGAGGTATCAATCCGCTGCACGCCAGTTGAGTGGCACGAGGTGCAATGCCACCTCTGCTTGCCCGATTTCGACAGTCCGTACCGGATCAGCTTCCTGCCACAGGAATCGCATTTCGAGATGTTCACTCACCGAATCTGCCAGTACCAACTTTGACGCCCACTCTCCCGCACCACAAAGCCGAAAAGTCGACATTTCACCAACACATTTTGTCCACCCTCAAAGTTGGCCCCCAACAACTTTGAACCAGACTTTCTCGCACCGCAAAGCCGAAAGGTCGGGCTCAGACCAACTCTTTTTGTCCTTTAACCCTGGGGCAACAAGCACACACGCGCACGCGCCCACACCATCCAGGCATAACAAAACCGCCCGGCCCCATTGGGGCCGGGCGGCAGTGGCGGTAGCGCTGGGATTTGAACCCAGGGTGGCTGTGACACCACACAGCATTTCGAGTGCTGCACCTTCGGCCGCTCGGACACGCTACCTTACCCGGATACTCTACTACAGAACACCCCGGGCAGCGCAAATCGACCGGGAAGGCTGGGAGCAGGGCCACACAACCCCGCAAGATCACACGGCAACACACAAAGCGGCCACCACCTCCCCATTGAGAACAGTTGAAAACGAGATTAAGCGACCGCATACCATTCACGGGCGTGCATACATGCTCTACTCTTGCAGGGTATCTACTCAACGCAGCGAAAGGATTTTTCGTGTCTGCGCCAACTGCGGCGAAGCAAACGTCGCTCAAAGAATTGACCCTGCGTGGCATCATCATCGGCGGCATTATCACGCTGGTGTTCACGGCTGCGAACGTGTATCTGGGTCTGAAGGTCGGCTTGACGTTCGCAACGTCGATTCCGGCGGCCGTCATTTCGATGGCGGTTCTGCGCTTCTGGGGCGATCACACGGTCCAGGAGAACAACATCGTTCAGACGATCGCGTCGGCGGCGGGCACACTGTCGGCGGTTATCTTCGTTCTCCCCGGCCTCGTGATCGTCGGCTGGTGGAGCGGTTTCCCGTACTGGGAGACCATGTTCGTGTGCGCGGTCGGCGGTGCGCTGGGCGTCATGTATTCGATTCCTCTGCGTCGCGCGCTCGTGACGGGTTCGGATCTGCCGTACCCCGAGGGCGTGGCTGGCGCTGAGATCCTCAAGGTTGGCGATTCGACGGATTCCGGCGAGGACAACAAGCGCGGCCTGCTCGCGATCACCTGGGGCGCTCTGGCCTCGGCGGCGATGGCCCTGTTCGGCTACCTGAAGGTGACGGCCTCCGAGGTCGGTACCGCTTTCAAGATCGGCTCGACGGGCACGATGCTCTCCACCTCCCTGTCCCTCGCCCTGATCGGCGTGGGTCACCTGGTCGGTATGACGGTGGGCGTTGCGATGTTCATCGGCATGGTGATTTCCTACGGCGTCCTCCTGCCCCTGTACGCGAATGGCCAGCTGCAGGGCGCGGACGACCTGACTGACGCCCTGTCGACAGTCTTCAAGACGGACGTGCGTTTCATCGGCGCGGGCGTCATGGCGGTCGCCGCCATCTGGACGCTCATCAAGATCATGGGCCCGATTGTCCGCGGCATGTCGGAGTCGCTGCGCGCCTCGCGCGGCACCAAGGAGAACGGCGCGCAGATCGACCGCACCGAGCAGGACATCCCCGGCAAGTGGGTCATCGTTTCTATCTTCGTGGCGATGGTTCCGATCGCGGGCCTGCTGTGGTGGTTCATGCGCGGCACGCAGATCGAGCACAACACGGCGGTCCTGATCGCCGTGTCGGTTCTCTTCATCCTGCTCGCGGGCCTGCTGGTCGCGGCCGTCTGCGGTTACATGGCGGGCCTCATTGGTTCATCGAACTCGCCGGTGTCGGGCGTCGGTCTGCTGGTCGTCGTCATCACGGCGGTCGTCATCCTGGCGGTGCACGGCCGCGGTTCGACGACGGAGGAGAACACGGCGCTCATCGCCTACACGCTGTTCACGTCCGCGATCGTGTTCTGTATCGCGACGATCGCGAACGATAACCTGCAGGATCTGAAGACCGGCCAGCTGGTGGGCGCGACCCCGTGGAAGCAGCAGGTTGCCCTGGTTATCGGCGTTGTCTTCGGTTCGCTGATCATTCCTCCGGTCCTGGAGCTCATGCAGAACTCCTTCGGCTTCCAGGGTGCGCCGGGCGCTGGCCCGGATGCGCTGGCAGCTCCGCAGGCCTCGCTGATTTCTTCGCTCGCGAAGGGCGTCCTCGGCGGCGGCATCGACTGGAAGCTCCTGGGTATTGGCGCGGCGATCGGCGTTGTCGTCATCATCATCGACGAGGTTCTGCGCCCCGCGTCGAAGGGCAAGCTGGCTCTGCCTCCGCTGGCGGTCGGCATGGGTATTTACCTGCCTGTTTCCCTCACGATCCTGATCCCGATCGGCGGCCTGATTGGCTTCCTGTACAACAGGTGGGCTTCCAAGCAGGCGGACGCGGAGCGCGCGAAGCGTTTCGGCACGCTGGCTGCGACGGGTCTGATTGTGGGCGAGTCCCTGTTCGGCGTCATCTACGCGGGCATCGCGGGTGCGACGGGTTCGGATTCCCCGCTGGCGCTGCCGTTCATCGGCGACGGCTACACCCCCGTCGCGAACGTGCTCGGCATCGCGTTCTTCGCGGGTGCGACGTGGCTGCTCTACGGTTTCGCCCGTAAGATCACGCGCGACGCGGATCGCGAGTCCGCCTCGAAGTAAGCGCGTCGTCAGCGGGGCACGGCCTCGCGTCACGCATCAGCCCCGGCCTCGTTCCTTCTCCCAGGGACGAGGCCGGGGTTCCTCATGCGCTCGCCCGCCACGCGAGGCCGGGCACCCATCCGCGCATCACCCCACGGCACAACGTATTTTGCCCACGCGCAGGAACAAAAATCCCACAATGTGGTCCACGTCCCGTTTGTCACCCACACTTATTGCGCATGTCAAGGCATATTTGCCTGCATTTCAGAAAAATTTACACTTTTCTGACTAATAGCAAAATGCTACTTTTATTACATGAACCACATCCTGGAACCGGACGTCACGTGGCTGCGGGACCCAGGGGCGTCGGTGAACCGTCTGACGGTGCACGCGACGTGGAGGTCACGCAGGCCACTTCAGATGCTCTCGAGCACCTGGCAGGTTACCGGTGTCACTGGCACCGCTGCGGAGCTGATTGATCAGGCTCCCGTTCACCAGAATTTCGGCGCGACATCTGTGCCTGGCATCCTGGAGCTGGATGGCTCACGGAGGTGCCCGCAGACGCAGGCGCGCCCGGGGGCACAGGCGCACGCGCAGACGCAGGCGCACCCGGAGGGCAAGCAGCCCGCTGGCGGGGTGTCACCCACCGACGTTGTGCGCGCCTCGATTCTGCGCCGCGAGTTTTCCCTTGATGCACCCCTCAAGGAGGCGGTTGATCGCAGCTGGATGATGACGCTGACTTTCGGCGGTTTTTCGGGTCCCCTCTACGCATGGCTCGATGGAGCGTTCGTCGGTTTTAGTGCGGACGGTTTCATTCCTGCGGCTTTTGACGTGACGGGCGCGTTGCAGCCCACCCACACGCACACGCTGGTTGTCTTGCTGATGGAGTCCCCGGTGTGCTGTCATGGCCTGTTCCGTGAAGTGTCGTTGGAGGCGAGGCCGACGGCACACATCGTCGACGTGGTGCCGGTGGCGTCCCACGATGGCCGCGCAGGTGCGCTGACGCTGCGGGTTGAGACGACGGGGGGCGTCGAGGTTCATGCCACGCTCGTCAACGAGGCCGAACAGGAGAGGCTGTGGTCTGCGGTCGCTTCTCCGGATGAGGTTGTTGACGCGCAGGGTCTGGATGTGCTCCCGTGGAGCGCGGAGGAGCCGGCCCTGTACCGACTGATCGTCACGCTGCGCGATGAGGAAGGGGTCAAGGATACCGTGTCCCTTGACGTTGGCTTCCGCGACGTTGAGGCGACTGCGCAGGGTGTGATGCTGGGCGGTAAGGCACTGATCTTGCGGGGAGTGAACCGCAACGAGTGCGATGGGCGCACGGGCTTGGCTGTCAACTTGCCGGAGATGCTCGACGACATCGTGTGGTGTAAACGCCACGGCGTGAACGCGGTTGTGATTGCGGGTGCGCCCGGCCACGCATGTTTCCTGGAGCTGGCAGACGAGTACGGCCTGTACGTCATCGACCGCGCGTCGAACGTGTACGGCCCGGGGGCCGCGCGCGACGAGGCAATCGAAGCGGCGATTCGCAGGGACCGTGCGCACCCGAGCGTGATCGCGTGGAACGTGGGCGACGTCGACGAGGAGCTTCGCGCGATCCACGCGTTGGACCCGACACGCCCGGAGTTCGCGGGCGGCAACTTCCCGGACCTGTACGAGGTACGCAGCGAGGAGCTGCACTATGCGCCGGTGACCGTGGCTCCTTCCTATTCGGGGGTGACGGTGCGTAACCACATGACGTTCACGTCGACGTCGGATCTGGAGTTCCTCTGCCGCGTCGTCGAGGAGGGCCACGAAACGTGGGAGTTGTCAGCGTTCCTGGATGTGGCGCCCGGTGAGACGGGGTTCCTCCCCGTTGCGTGGCCGGCCTCGGGCGTGCGCGAGGTGTCGGTGCGTTTGTCCTACAACACGGGCTGGGCGCCGGCCGGGTTTGAGATCGGGCGCGGGGTTATGCCCATGCCGTGAGGCGTCAGGGACGAGGCCGGGGACGCCGCGACGGGGTGCGCACACGAAGGGGGACAGAGCCTGCGAGCACCGTCCCCCTTCGCGACTTCGCCGCAGGCGGTCAGCGGAAGGCCGCGCGCCTCGTCGGGATGGTCGGCATGCCGAGCATGACGGAGCCGGACCCGCCGCACGACGTCGGCTCTTCGACGTCGACCAGCTGCAACACGTCGCCGTCGCGCGCCTCCGGGTCCTGCAGGGCGGTGGCGAGCATCAGCTTGATGCGGTTGAGCTGGTTCACCTCGGAGGCACCCGGGTCGTAGTCGACGGCCACGATGTTTGCCTCGGGGTAGCGGGTGCGCAGCGCGCGGAACATGCCCTTGCCGACGACGTGGTTGGGCAGGCACGCGAACGGCTGGGCGCAGATGATGTTCGGGCAGCCGTGTTCGATCATGTCGACCATTTCGGCGGTCAGGTACCAGCCTTCGCCGGCCTGGTTGCCCAGGCGCGCGATGTCCTGGGAGCGCGAGATCATCTCTTCGATGGGCCGGTGCGGCTCGAACTTGCCGTTCGTGGCCGCAAACGCGCGGTGCACGGGCTTCTCGTACTTCTTGAGCGCCCACAACACGATCGGCATGATGTAGCGCTGCTTGCCGTCGATGCCCAGGTTCTCCTTGTCCCACGCGGCGGTCGCCACGGAGTTGTGGAAGAACTGCATGAGGCCGGGCAGTTCGGCCTCGCAGCCCTCGGCCTCGATGACGTCGACGGCGTGGTTGTTGGCGTCGGGGTGGAACTTCACGAGGATCTCGCCGACCAGGCCGACGCGCGGCTTACGCGGAATGTCGCGCAGGGGCAGGGCGTCGAAGGCACGCACGCACTCGCGGATGATCTTCCCGTAGGAGACGCGCCCGCCGAGGGCCGTCACGCGGCCCGACGTGATCCACTCCTGCACGTAGCCGTCCCACGTGCGGTACAGCTCCATCGCGGAGCCGGGCGTGGCCTCGTAGGGGCGCACGCGCAGCAGCATCGACTGGATGGCGTCGCCGATGACGAACGCCTGGATCGCCTTGTGGATGTGGGGGATCCCCAGGTGGAAGCCGGGGTTGTCCTCGATGCCCTGGACGGACAGCGCGATGACGGGCACCTGCGGGTATCCGGCGTCGCGCAGGCCCTTACGCAGGAGGGCCGCGTAGTTGCTGGCGCGGCACATGCCGCCCGTCTGCGTGATGCCGACGGCGGTGCGGTCGGGGTCCGCGCGCCCGGAGATGAACTCGTCGAGGAGCTGACCGATGACGACGATCGCCGGGTAGCACGAGTCGTTGTTGACGTACTTCAGGCCGACTTCCATGGAGGTGCGGCTCGTGTGCTCCAGGACGCGCACCTTCAGGCCCGCACTGGCGAACAGCGGGGTGAGGAAGCGGAAGTGGATCGGGGACATCTGGGGGGCCAGGATCTCGTATCCGGCCTCGCGCATCTCCTCGGTGAAGGCGGTGCGCGGCTTGATGTGCCCGGCCTGCTCCTCGCGGGCGGCGTCCCCGGAGGGGTCGCGCAGGGTGGCCGTGTCGACGGAACCCGACACGAGTCCCACGGACGAGGCGGGGGCCAGTTCCGCGCCATCCGTGCCGTCCCCAGCCCCGGCCTCGTCGATTGTCGAGGCGAGGGTGGCGCGCTCGGTGATCGCCGCGTCGAGGGAACGCAGGCGGATCTTCGCGGCACCCAGGTTGGAGACCTCGTCGATCTTGAGGACGGTGTGCACGTCGCCGCGGCCCTCAAGGATCTCCTGGACCTGGTCGGCGGTGATCGCGTCGACGCCGCAGCCGAACGAGTTGAGCTGGACCATCTCGAGGTCCGGCTCGTCGCCGACGCGGGCGGCGGCCTCGTAGAGGCGCGAGTGGTAGGACCACTGGTCAAGGACACGCAGGGGGCGCTCGAGGCGCGCGTCGATGATGGAATCCTCGGTGAGAACGGCCATGCCCAGGCCGACGATGACCTCGGGGATGCCGTGGTTGATCTCGGGGTCGAGGTGGTAGGGGCGGCCCGCCAGCACGATGCCGCGCACGCCGTGCTCACGCATCCACTCGATGGTTTCGACGCCCTTCGCGCGGATCTCAGCCTTGACGGCGGCGTCCTCCTCCCACGCCTTGTCCAGGGCGGCCTTCATCTCCTCGACCGGGATGTCGTAGCCGTATTCCTTGAAGGTCTTGGACAGGTGGGCGGGCAGGTAGTCGCGGTTGCCGAAGTTCACGAAGGGACTGATGAACTTCGTGCCGGGCTCGAGGAGGCGCTCCATGTTGTTGCGGATGACCTCGGGGTAGGTCGCCACGATGGGGCAGTTGTAGGAGTTTTCCGACTCGGTGAGCTTCTGCTCGAAGTCGACGCAGGGGTAGAAGATCGTCGTGATGCCCTTGTCCAAGAGGGACTCGATGTGCCCGTGGACGAGCTTGGCCGGGTAGCACACGTTCTCCGAGGGGATGGACTCCATGCCGGTTTCGAAGAGGTCGTGGTTGGAGCGCCCCGAGATCATGACGCGGAAGCCGAGCGCGGTGAGCATCGTGAACCAGAACGGGTAGTTCTCGTACATGCCGAGCACGCGCGGGATACCGATGTCGCCACGGAAGGCCTTCTTTTCGGTGAGGCGGCGGTATCCGAAGATCCGCTTGTACTTCCAGTCGTAGAGGTTGGGCAGCTCCGACTTCTTGGGCACGCGCTCCAGGGAGGCGCCGCGCTCGCAGCGGTTGCCCGACACGTGGCGCTCGCCGTTGGAGAACGTCGAGATCGTCATCTGGCAGTGGTTCTGGCACAGGCGGCAGGTCTTGCGGGTCGTGTCCACGGCGAAGCCCTCGAGGGCCTCGATCGTGGCGAGGGACGAGGTCCCCTCCCCCGTGTCGTGCATGCGCGCGGTCAGGGCGGCGCCGTACGCGCCCATGAGACCCGCGATGTCGGGGCGCACGACCTCGCGGCCGGTGAGCAGCTCGAAGGCGCGCAGCACCGAGTCATTGAGGAAGGTTCCGCCCTGGACGACGACGCGCTCGCCCAGGTCCGAGGGCTCCTTGAGCTTAATGACCTTGTAGAGGGCGTTACGCACGACGGAGTAGGACAGGCCGGCGCTGATGTCGCGCACGTCCGCGCCTTCCTTCTGCGCCTGCTTGACGGAGGAGTTCATGAACACCGTGCAGCGGGTGCCCAGGTCCACGGGGGACTCGGACTCCATCGCCATGCGCGCGAAGGACCGCACGTCGGTGCCCATCGTCTGCGCGAAAGTCTGCAGGAAGGAGCCGCAGCCCGAGGAGCAGGCCTCGTTGACGGAAATGGAGTCCACCGCGTGGTCGCGGATGCGCAGGTACTTCATGTCCTGGCCGCCGATGTCGATGACGGAGGTGACGCCGGGGCAGATGAATTCGGCGGCCCGGTAGTGGGCCATCGTCTCGATCTCGCCCTCGTCCATGGTGAGGGCGGCCTTGACGAGGCCTTCGCCGTAGCCGGTCGCGCACGAGCGGCCGATCTCGCAGCCCTCGGGCAGGGCGCTTCTCACGGCGCGCACGATGTCGACGGCCGCGGCCACGGGGTCGCCCTCGTTGGAGGCGTAGTGGGTGAAGACGATGCGGTCCTGGGAGTCGATGACGACGGCCTTGATCGTCGTCGAACCCGCGTCGATGCCGAGCCAGCAGCGGCCCTCGGCCTCGTCGAGGCTGGCCTTGGGGATGACGTCGAGGCTGTGGCGGGCGATGAATTCTTCGCGGTCCTCGGGGGTGGCGAAGAGCGGGTCCATGCGCGGGGACTCCACCTGAACCGGGGCGGCGGCGAGGCGCTCCATGAGGGTCGTGAGCTTCTCGCCGCGGGTCTCGACGGAGGTCGCGCCCGCTTCCTCGGCCTGACGCGCTTTCTTGGCGGCTTCCTTCTGCGCGAGGAGGGCGGCGCCGATCGCGACGTAGAGCTGGGCGTCGTCGGGGGTGACGAAGGCGTCGGCCTTGGGCAGGAGGGCCTTGTAGGCCTCGCGCAGGGCGGGCAGGAAGTGCAGGGGGCCGCCGAGGAACATGACGGTGCCGCGGATCGGGCGCCCGCACGCCAGGCCCGCGATGGTCTGGGTGGCGACGGCGTTGAAGATGGAGGCGGCCAGGTCCTCGTGGGCGGCACCCTGGTTGATGAGGGGCTGGATGTCGGACTTGGCGAAGACGCCGCAGCGCGAGGCGATCGGGTAGAGCTGGGTGTGACGGGTCGCCAGCTCGCCGAGGCCGGATGCGTCCGTGTGCAGGAGGGTCGCCATCTGGTCGATAAAGGCGCCCGTACCGCCCGCGCACGTGCCGTTCATGCGCTGCTCGGGGGTGGGGTGCAGGTAGGTGAGCTTGGCGTCCTCGCCGCCCAGCTCGATGACGACGTCGACCTCGGGGTGCAGGCGCTGGGTGGCCTCGGTGCCCGCGATGACCTCCTGAACGAAGGGGATTCCCATGGCACGGGCGGTCGTCAGGCCGCCGGAGCCGGTGATGGCCGCGTGAACGCGGGCGCCGGGCAGGGCACGTTCGACGTCGGCGAGGAGGGCTCCCAGGGATGCGCGCACGTCGGCGTTATGTCGACGGTAGTCGGAGAAAAGACGGCGATTTCCATCCAAAACGACGGCCTTGACCGTCGTCGAGCCGACATCGATGCCGAGCTGATAGGGGCGCGTGGCCTCGTGGTGACCCTGTGTTGTCATGACGTACCTCCTGAGTCCTCACCACAACTTAGGAAACCCAAAGCACAGAGTCAAAGGCGTCCACTATGAGCGGGCTCGCACTGACTAAAACCGCTGAATACCCGGCAAAATAGGGGGTGGCATCCCCCACACTGAGCACGCGCCCACTCGTGCGAAAACAAAGAATTACAACATATGAAGCGTGACAAAATTCAACCCATCGGCAAGAACCCCGCCACGGCCTCGTCGCGCCCGCGCGGCACTGACCTGCCTGCCACTGCCTCGCGCATCTTGAGCGCACGCCGCACGTGAACCCGCAAAGTGGCGTGTTAACCCGACAGGTGGCGCCCTCAACCCCTCAATGCGCACGTTAACCCCTGAAGTGGAGCGTGGGCAGGCGTGCCCATACTCCACTAGTAGGGCCCAGCTGCGCATTGACGGGTTAACTCAGCCATCCATGCGTCCCGGCTGCCACCGGTCATGCAATGAAACAGGGCCTTGAGATCCGTCAACTGGATGATCCCATCCCTACCGGCGAGCGCCATGATCCCAATAGAAGTCACAGATGAGTCGTTGACCGAAAGCTCCATCTAGCGCTAGACTGTTCACCACTACGTCAGATGCCCAGGGGTTCTGCTCCAGGGTATCGGGGGGTCGGATCTCAGATTCGACCCCCTCATAATTTTTGGCACAACGAGGTCCGCATGAAGCAGTGCATCACCGTCGATGAGCAGATTGCCCTACTAAAGAGCCACGGAGTCTCCTTCGAACTTATGTCCGAGAGTGACGCCCGAGAGTTCCTTTACTCACGTTCCTATTTCTTCAAAATCAAATCCTATGAACGCAACTACACCCGTGTTGACACTGCAGGCTCCTACACTTACTCGGGGCTCGACTTCGCCCACCTCGTTGAACTCTCGTACCTCGACTTCGCCCTGAGCCGTATCTGTCTCTCACTGGCGCTGAGCACGGAGCATTTCCTTAAAGTGCGACTCAATCAGCTCATCATGAGCGATCCGAAATCGGACCTGTCAGAGGTACTCGTACGTCGCATTCTCAACGGCGACACATCCTCCATCCGCTACAATCCCTACACCGAGGATATGTGGATGGCTTGCAATGACGCCCCTTCCATCTGGCACCTGTGGGAGTTGCTCCCCCTGAACGAACATATCCGCCTCTACACGTCGTACTTCGATTACAGGGGAGAGACCGCTCCGTTCGCCCACCTGCTACTCATTCTGCGCAAACTACGAAACGCCGTTTCTCATGGCAACTGTCTACTCGCTGACGTCTCGCGCCCTTCGGAGCAACGTCGCCAATCTGAGGGGAAGAAATACGACAAGGAGGTGACGCTCGCCGCGCTTCGCATGTGCGAAGTCAGTCCACGTCGTCATTCTGGCAAGAAAAAGGCTCTTAACGAGGCACTGGACCGCCTCGTTGTCAACAATTTCGCCGCTGCCCTTCTCTGCCATCTCGAGTTTGCTGATTCACACAAAGCTCTCAGCCACATGATGTCCGATCTCAAGCGCTTTAGTGAGCGAATCGAGCGGCATCGTCCACTGTTTTTCGGAGATTTGCACGTCGAAACACCACGCAATCAGCTCGTCAATTCAACACTGAGCGCCATTCAACGTCTCATCTCGGGATACTGCCGGCAGGCGGAACGGAAACTGACGAAGCTGACACCCATTGACTACTCGGTGGCTGCAACCAGATCTACGCACCGAGACTCACTCACGGGCCGCGATACGGATCGCGCGAACCTGGGTGGCCTTGACGCTCGCCCAGAGGCGATCACCGACGCCGAGGCCGAGTTCAGCCCACGCGGAGGCTGTCACGCGGGAGGTCACTGACACGCCCCCCGCGAGCGCGACGCGCACGCTGACGAGGGAGCCGTCGACGTCGATGCCCGAGGCGACACCGGGCAGGACGGACCGCGGCGAGGCGTGGGCTTCCTCGCGGGAGAGAGCCACGGCCTCGGGCGGGAAGGTAAGCGCGACGCGGCCACCCTGACCGCTTCCGCCGGAAGCGACGTCATCGGCTGCATCGCCTGCCACGGCGTCGACACAACCCGCATCAGTCGAGTCGAACCCGGACAGGTCGGCCGCCCACAGCTCTCCGGAGCCGACGCTCACGCCGACCATGCCGGGGCGGGTCACGATGGGCCCGGCCACGATATTGAGCCCGGCCAGGCGGGCGGCGAACACCGATGACGGCGAGGCGAGGACGCGGGCGGGTTCGCCCTCCTCGACGACGCGCCCGTCCCCCATGACGATCATGTGGGAGGCGAGGGCCAGGACCTCGGCGATGTCGTGTGAGACGAGCAGGGTCGTGATTCCCGCTCCGGTGAGGCGCTGGCGCAGGACGGAGGACACCTGCGTGGTGGCCTCGACATCGAGGGCAGCCGTGGGCTCGTCGAGAATGAGGACCTCGGGGCAGAAGACCAGCGCGCGGGCGATCGCGACGCGGGCGGCCTGGCCGCCGGACAGGTCGGAGGCGCGCTTGTGCGCGAGGTCGTCGATGCCGACGGCACGCAGCTGCTCGAGTGCGGCGGCCCGGGCCTCGGCGCGCCCCACCCCGCGCACGCGCAGCGGAAACGCGACGTTGGCAAGCACGCTCATATGCGTGAAGATGCGGGGCGCCTGGGAGACCATGGCGACGCCGCGTCGGCGCGCGGGCACGAACGTGGCGTCGTCGTCGACGACGCGCTCGCCGATGCGTGCGCTCCCCTGATCGAGACGCAGGGTCCCAGCGATCACCTGGGCGAGCGTGGACTTTCCGGCACCGTTATGACCGACGACGGCCGTCACGAGGCCGGGGCGAAGAGCCGCGTCCACGTTCCAGCCGCGCTCGGCGATGGTCCCGGTGACGCGCACGTCCGCGCCCTCCCCCGCATCTCCCGCGAGCGCGGTCGGTTCCTCGGAGGAGCGAGCGGAAGGACCATCGGAAGCGAAAACCAGCCCCGGCCTCGTCGAACGAATGAGCGAGGCGAGGCGCCCCCACGGGGTTTCCGTGAGCGCGACGACGGCCGCGGCGACGCCGAGGAGGACCACGCCGAGCGCGAGGGCCAGGTCCGCGTCGGACTCGCGGGCCAAGTAGATCTGGAGGGGCATCGTGCGGGTCACGCCCTGCATGGACCCCGCGAACGTGAGGGTTGCGCCGAACTCGCCGAGGCAGCGGGCGAGCGCGAGGGCCGCGCCGCGACCGAGGCCGGGCAGGACCGTGGGCAGGGTGATCTGCCAGAAGACGCGCGAGGGCGAGGCGCCGAGGGAGGAGGCCATCTCGTCGAGTCCCTGCTCACGCGCGCGCAGCGCGGATTCGAGGGTGACGATGAGGAAGGGCAGGGACACGAAGACCTGCGCGATGACGACGGCGCTCGTCGTGAAGGCAATGTCGAGGCCGGCGCCGCTGAGGAGGGCCCCGAGGGTGGAGCGCCTACCGAAGGCCGCGAGGAGCGCGATGCCGGCGACGACGGGCGGCAGCGAGAGCGGCAGTGCGACGAGGATGCGGGCGGCGCGCACGCCCCGCCACGAGCGGGACAGGACGAGGGCCGCGGGAACGCCGAGAAGGAGGTCGACGCCGAGCGCCATCAGGCAGGTGCGCATCGACAGACCGAGGGCCGAGGCCGCCTCGGGGGTGGCGAGGGTCGCTCCCAGGGTCGCCCAGTTGACGCGCCCCAGCATGAAGGCCAGGGGCAGGAACAGGAAGCACAGGGCAAGCGCACCGAGGCCCCCCGCCCAGATGGGCAGGGGGCTCACGGCGGGTGTTCGACGCGATGTCACCTGTCGATGTTACTTCGCGGCGGGCGTGAAGCCGGCGTCTTCGAGGACCTTCTGTCCGTCGGCGGAGAGGACCAGGTCGATCCACTTGCTTCCCAGATCCTTCTTGGTCGAGGCGCTCACGAGGGCGATCGGGTACTTGTTGACAGCCTCATCGGCGCCCTGGATGGCGACAGTGTCGACGGCGTCGCCTTCGGCGAGGGCGTCGGTCTTGTAGACGATACCGGCGTCAGCCTGTCCGGAGGCCACCTTGCCGCGCACGTCGGTGACGGCCTGCTCCTCGGAAACCGGGTTGAGGGTCACGCCGAGCCTCTCGGTGAGGGTCTTGGTGAGCTTGCCGCAGGGGACCTCGGGCGCGCAGATGACCAGCTTGGCGCCCTCGAGCGAGGAGTCGAGGCCGGTGATGCCGGCGGGGTTGCCGGGCGTCGTGATGAGGGTCAGCGTGTTGGTGACGAAGATAGTCTGCGCATCGACCTGGGAGGCGTCGGCGGCCTTCTTCATGGTGGACTCGTTGGCGGTGGCCAGGACGTCGACGTCCGCGCCTTCGCCGAGCTGGGTCACGAGATCCTGGGAGCCCGCGAAGTTGAAGCGCACGTCCACGCCGGGGTTGGCGGCCTCGAAGGTCTTCTCGAGTTCACCGAAGGTCTCGGTCAGCGAGGCGGCGGCGTAGACGTTGAGGACGGTGGTCTCGGCGGCGGGCTGGGTCGCGGGCGAGGCCGTGGAGTCGGCGGCGGGGGAGCCGGAGGTGCAGGCGGCGAGGGCCAGGGCGGCCGCGCCGAGGACGGGAAGGATGCGAAGGGAGCGCACTCGCCTCTCCTTTTATGAGGGAATGGAACGCATTAAATCTAACAAGGTGCGCGGCGCTCGCGCAACGATTTGCAGATCCGCATCCAAATCGTTACTTTTCCCCCTAATTTCGCCGAAATGAAGATCTCTATTTAACTTGTTTTTAGCCATAGTAAATACGGGCGATCGGCAGCAACTCCGCACACTCAACGATGGTCGGACGCGCGAGACCCCACACAGGCCTCATTTGCCTCGGCCGAGACGCTCACAAATCGCCGTCACGCACGCACCCATCCCCACCCCACCTTGACACGAAGGAGGGACTAGGATCACAGTCACCAGCACGTCACCACACCTCGGAGGACACCATGCCCAAGCCCGTCGACTACGACCTCAGCCAGATCAGCGCCCACGTCATCACCTATTCCGACCGCATTCAGCGCGGCACGAAGGAGGATCGGGCGACCCCCGCCTGCACTGCCGCACTGGCAGAGGCGGGCCTCGGCCCGGTGACGGTCGCGGCGATCCCCGAGAGCGCCGATATCCTCGAGACGGAGATCCGCGACGCGCTCGAGGCCGGCGCGCGCTTCATCCTGGTTCTGGGCGGATCGGGCTTTGGAGTGGGCAACTACGCGCCCGAGGTCGTCCGCTCCATCGTCGAGGTCGAGATCCCGGGCATCGCCGAGCAGATCCGCGCCCACGGCCTCGCCAACACCCCGCTGTCGGGCCTGTCTCGGGAGGTCGTCGGCGTGACGGCGCGCGACGCCTCGGGCGCGCTCATCATCTCCTCCCCCGGCTCGCGCGGCGGCGCGCTCGACACCCTCGAGGTGGTCACCCCCCTGCTCACCGCGATCTTCCACCAGCTCGACGAGCAGCGCTGACTCCCTCCCCCACTCTTCTTCGCTTCCCACTCGCCCCCTCTCTCAATGTCGCACGTAATTTGGGTACCCTTCATTTTCTTAGGTATTGAGAAAACGTTGAAATACCAACACTCCCATTTCAAAATCCGAAAGGTTGACATGGGAATTACGTGCGACATTTGTGGGGAACCACGCCGGCGATCAGAGACGAGGCCTCGGCAGGATCAGGGCAGCCGGAATCAGGGGGAGCCAGGATTAGGGGTAGCCGGAATCAGGGCAGCCGGGATCAGGGCGGTCGGAATCAGGGGAGGTAGCCGGTCCAGCGCCCCGAGGGCGCAAAGGTTGCGCGTCGACCATCGACGACCTGCGTCCCGGTGACCATGGCGCCCGTGTCGTTCATGTAGTACCAGGACCCACCGTCCTGGATCCACCCCGTGGCCATGACGCCAGAGCCGGGGAAGTAATACCAGGTCCCACCCACGTTCTGCCAACCGACAGTCATCGCGCCCGATGAGCTCATGTAGTACCAGGCGTCACCGTCGCGCAGCCAACCTGAGACCATCTTCCCGGATTCGTTCATGTAGTACCAGGAACCACCGTCCTGGATCCACCCGGTAGCCATCGTGCCTGCACCATCGAAGTAGTACCAGGAGCCGTCGATACTCTGCCACCCCGTGACCATAGCGCCAGAGGAGAGCATGTAGTACCAGTGTCCGTCGACCTTCTGCCAGCCTGTGAGCATCGCGCCGGTCGACTCGTCCAAGCGGTACCAGGTCCCTCGGTCGGCCAACCATCCGGTTGAGGCGCGACCGTCGACGAAATAATGCCAGTTCCCATCGATGCTCTGCCACCCCTGCGCGGTCGGGTTCCCCTTGTCGTCGAGGTAGTATCGGGAGCTTCCGTCGTAGATCCACCCTGTCGCCATCGCGCCGGTGGAATCCATCCAGTACCAGGTTCCGCGATCGTTCACCCACTGGCTCGTCGCACAATAGGGGTGATTCGCAAAGAAGTACCAGTTGCCTGACCAGCCCTTCCACCAGCCGTACGTCGACTGCGGGCGCGCACCCTGGAACCACCACGCCCGCGGCGTGACGCCCTGGTAATACTCGTGTCCCCAAGAAGCGGCTGACAGGTCGTTGTAACTGATACCCGATTCGCTAAAGGTTCCCACGACGGCGGGAATGCGCGCCTTGTCCCACAGGTCAGCGGTTGGCGCCCATGACGCGGTGCCGCTGACGGTGACTGACGTCGTCAGGCGGTCCGGGGTCACCCATTCGGGGTTCGTCTGAATGATCATCGAGGGCGAGAGGGTGGCCATGAAAGACTCTGAGTTCGAGGTCGCCAGGCCGTGGTGCCCCGCCTTGAGCATGTCAACATGCCCAACGACGGCCGCTATCCGATCCTCGAGGTCCCCCTCGATTTCGAGGTCAGCGGCGAGGAATGCGCGGTGCCCGAAGGCCGAGACGACGCTCCCCCAGCCGAGCAGGTTCGCATCGCGGATGGGGTGGCGCTGATAGGACTCCTGGGGATCAAAGGGAATCAGCTGAACGTCCATGTCGCCGAGCTGCACGTGCGTGTCGTAGTTCCGTACGTGCTGGACGAGCTGCGCGCCGTAGCTGCGCTGCGCCCAGGAGGCGGCGGCAATCATGCGGTCATAGACCCACTGGTTGTCCCAGAGCGCATTCGGGTTTGAGATCCAGGCGTCGGAGTATTCCGGGCTGAAGATAACCTGCGGATGGAAGCGGTAGATGATGTCGTCCGCATTGTCGATATGGTCGGAGTGAGGGTGGGTGCCCAGGTAGAAGGCCAGGTTCGAGGAGGTCACCCCCTGGGACGACATGTAGTCCAGGATCCGCTGCGTGTCCCCCTTGGACGCCGGGGTGGTCCCCGGTCGCAGGGGGTAGCGGGGGTCGGAGCCGTCGGGCGCACCCTGCCCCTCGCCTCCGTCGATCATGCCGAATACTCCCTTGGATTCGAGCAGGATTGCGTCCGATCCCTGGGTGGAGATGACGTGAACGCGGGTCGGTCCAGAGGTTCCGGGATAGACGTAGGTGTGAACGTCGGCGTTCTCCTCCTGGGACGAGGCCGTGGCTGCGTCGGCAGACTCGGTGGAGTCGGCGGATTCGGAGGCGTCGGACGCGTCGGAGGCGTCAGCGCCGTCCGAGGCCGCACGGTCCTGGGAGTCGGCCGGATCGGTCACCCCGCTGTCCGAACGTGACAGGTTAAGGCCGGTGGACTGCGCGTCGCCGCCCATTTCCTGACCGTCTAGTGGCGCGGCGATAGTGGAGGGAGCGAGGCTTGTAACGAGAATTCCTGACACTATGGCCAGTCCGAGCCGCTGCCACAGTTGTCCATGACGAAGTTTCATGAGGGCACCTTGATGGGAGTGAGCCGTGAGACGCTGACCCTCCCAACCTATACCCTCTGTGGCATTACTTACAAATCAGTTGCCCAGAAAATCCTGCCACCAGGCCACATCCTCGGGGGTATCAATATCCCGGCAGACGTCAGCGTCAACCCTGACCCGCTCGAGCGCGAGCGCGCGCAGCACCCGACGCACCCCCACGCCGCGCACGGACCCGAGACCGGCCACGGCCTCGTCGATAACGCGGCGCAGCGCCCCCGCGCGATACACGCCCATGAGGTACTGATCGAACGGCTGCGGGTCGCCACCGACCGCGATGCGCCCCTCACTATCCAGCCCCAGAGGAGGCTCCAGGAGAGCGGGCAACAAACCTGCCACGCCGGGCGCATCGACGGAGACCACGACAACCAGAACGTCGTCGTCGATGCCCAGCGCGCGCAAGCCCGCATCGATACCGGCCAGCGGGCCACCACTCGGCGGATCCTCGAGCGTGCGCACGACCCCTTCCGGGACGCGCACGGTCGGGGGCACGACGGCCACGCATCCCGCGCCGCACGCCGCCAGCAAAGACCCGCACACGCGGTCGATCAAACGCATGCCGCCCAGCGTCAGGTCGGGCTTCGAGACGCCACCGAGGCGCTCTCCCCCACCTCCGCCGACGACGATCGCCGCCACGTCAGCGCGCGGGGCCACGGGGTTCAGTCCCACGGGGCGAAAGTCAGCACGTCGGCACGCTGCGTCGCCGCATCCATCATGAGGACACGCCCGATGAGCGGCTCGCCGAAGCCCACCAGCACCTTGATGGCCTCCGTCGCCATCGCGGTGCCCGCCTGGCCGACGACGGGGCCAAGCACACCGACTGTCGGCGAGGCCGGCGTCGTCCCGGGAGCAGGCTTGACCGGGTGCAGGCTGCGTAGCGTCAGCGACGGCACGGGGGCCGGCGCCTGGGACCAGAAGACACTCACCTGGAAGGCCATCGACACGACCGTGCCCCACACGAGCGGCACGCCCGAATCAGCGCAGTAGTCCGCCACCAGGTACTTCGCATCGAAGTTATCCGTGCACTCCACAATCAGATCCCACTCGCGGCCGTGCTCATCCAGCCACTCGCGGGTCACGTGCCCAAAGCGCTCAAAATGCACCGACGAGTTGAGTCCACTGAGATGACGCACGGCTGAATCCGGCTTCGGATCCCCCACGTCGCCCTCGCCGTGCAGCAGCTGACGCTGCAGGTTCGACACCTCAACAACGTCGGAGTCACAGATGCCGATCGTGCCAATGCCGGCCGCCGTCAGGTACAGGAGGACGGGCGAGCCGAGGCCGCCCGCGCCCACCACGAGCACACGGGACGCAGCCAGGCGCGCCTGACCGGCCTCGCCGATACCCGACACCAGCCAGTTACGACGGAAACGTTCCAGCGCAGGGTCCCCGGCCTCGTACGGGAGGGGCTGATTGATGAGCGGAAGCGCGACGGAGCGGCCCGAGACGGCCACCTCACGCGAATAGGGATCGCCGATCGTCATCTCACAGACCCGACCAGTTGTGCGAACCGTCGGACAGCTCCTGCTTTTTCCAGATCGGCAGCTTCGCCTTCACGTCCTCGACGATCGTCTCGACCGCGCGGAACGCCTGCGCGCGATGCTCCGCCGCAACGGCCACGACCATCGCATCGTCACCGATCTCCAGACGGCCCACGCGATGCCACGCCACAATGCAATGAACGCCGGGACGATCCCTCATTTCCGAGACAATTTCCCGCAGAATCTGCGGGGACGAGGGGTGCGATGAGTACTCGATCGCATCCACGCTCTCACCACCGTCATGGTTACGAACCGCGCCGATAAAAGATGCGACGGCACCACAGGTGTCACGGCGAGCACTGTTGATCAGCGCGGCCGCATCCAGGGGGTCCTCGGTAATACCGGTTGCAATCTCTGCGGACATGGGATCCTCCAATGATGGGAGAGGCTTTGTCTTCATCCTACGATGAAGCGGTCAGGATTGTCTCACAACCCTGACCGCCCCACACAAATGACTAGTAAATCTCACCCACCGGCGAAGGGGGGCAGCACGTCGACGCGTGCACCCGGCGCGAGCTCGCTATCCGGGCGGGCCGAGCGCTCGTTCACCAGGTAGCTCGACACACTCAGGATACGGGCCAGCTCGGGGCTCTCCGCGCTCAGCTGTTCAAGGAGCTCACCGAGCGTTTCCGGCGTCTCAGAGGAGGGCACTTCGCGGACGTAACCACCGGCAGCCTCAGCGGCGCCACCGAAGAAGTGCAGCGTCGTCGACAGGGGCTTCGGGTTTGCCTCATTCAGCGAACGAATGTAGATCGTCATACGCAGCGGATCCATCGGATCGACATCAAGTGACCACGTGGCAAATCCGGTCGCCGTACGCTCGAACACGCGCTCGACGATGCCGCTGCGAAGCTCCAGCGCCAGATCATCCGGCGCGCCGGGCTCGGTAAAGGGGCACGCCGTCAGCACGACCGCCATCGGGTCGGTGTCATGAGGGATCGACGCGAAGCCCATCGCATTCATGAACAGGCGCACCTTGCCCAGGTGAGCCGCAATATTGAAGGTGTCGCGCACCGGACGACGACTCGGCGCGTGGCTATGATCCGGAACCTCCATCGTCATGAGCGCGGCATCGGCCCAACGCGAGCCAATCTCACGCACAGACGCGGCAGGATCTGCCGCATCCGCACGCAACCAGGCCAGCAGAGACGACGTCAGCTGGTGGAGCATCTGGGCGGCAAACGACGGGTCCGCCGGAGTCGTCGTCGAATAGCCGAGCGCGGGACGACCTCGCCCCGAGGAAGGAAGCTGCTGCTTCTCGACCAGGCCGAGCGCAAACAGGCCCTCGAGGGTCTCGCGCACGCTCGACACGTGCAAGCCGGCCTCCTGGGCCAGTTCTGCGACAGTGACGGGGCTCGCATGGTGCGAAATGCGCTCCAGGAGAGCGTGCTGCGCGGGTGTCAGGGCAGCCATCGCGGCGAGTGTTTCAGCCAGGGGCCGAGAACGGGAGGTGTCATTCATCAATAGTCCTCTCTCCCTCATAATCAGCGGAAATGCACATGACGAGCATCACCAAACGGCATTAAACCTGTTACGTTACTTACAAAGTGCTCTTTATTCTACCCAGCATACAAGCCGCTCCGCACGGCCAATACCACCGAGTGGTCTCATTACGCGGGGTCGACGCCTCTATTCGCGCAGGTGACACCACGCACCCCACGATAAAGACTCGGGGGCGAGCTCTCGCCCGCCCCCGGTCCCGCCGATCACCCGGCCACGGCCTCGCCCCTTCGGCAGGACCGCGGCGCGGGCGCCGACCATCGATCAGTCAGACATGCCGCCGCGCGTCAGCTGGTGCTCGCGGCGCTCGTCGCGCGCACGGTAGACCACCGGGGGACGCGCCACGTAGCCGACCGGCGCGCTCACCGCGTGCACGAGGCGGGTGAACGGCCAGATGCAGAAGAGCAGCAGACCGGCGACGATGTGCAGCTTGAAGCTGAGGGGCACGTCGACCATCAGATGTGCCTGCGGGTGCAGGTAGAAGATCGAGCGGAACCACACGGAGATCGTCTCGCGGTAGTCGTAGCCCTCGTGTCCACCGAGCACCTGGTTGAGCAGCGTCGCCGCGCCGCCCAGGAGCACCGGGATGGTCAGCATGACGTAGGTGACGATATCCATGCGGGTCGTCGCCACGCGTACCGACTTGTACACCAGACGGCGGTAGATCAGCATCGCGAGGCCGACGATCGTCATAATTCCGGCGATCGTACCGGGGATCGTCGCCATCAGGTGGTACACGTGCTGGGGCACGCCGGCCGCCTCGGTCCACGTCTTCGGGATCACGAGGCCGAGGATGTGGCCCATGAACACGAAGAGAACACCGAAGTGGAACAGCGGCGACGCCCAGCGCAGGATGGTCGGCTCATTCCACTGCGAGGAACGAGACGTCCAGCCGTACTGGTCCGTCTTGTAGCGCCACGCGAGACCCACGATGAGGATCGCGAAGGACACGTAGGGCAGGACCACCCACAGGGCAATGTCCAGGAAGGACAGCGACTGCGTCTCGGCTGCAGACGCGGCATGCAAAAGTGCGGATTCCATGAACGTTACCGTCCCATCGTTGTTTCGGAAGTCGGGAAGGGCGTGGCAGACAGATCGCCCACGCCCACCAGCTCGGTGGGCGGCCCCTGGCTAATGAGCTTACGGAAGCCCTCAATGGTCTTTTCGTCCGGCTCGGGCAGCGTCGCGACCAGCGCATCCAGCAGCGGCGCGTACGGGGAGTCCGCGGCGCGCAGCGCCGTGCGGATCACCTCGATGCCCTCACGGTTCGAGCGCAGCAGGCCCTCGGCGGTGCCCGTCTCGTCGAAGGCCGCGAACTCCAGGACCACCGGCAGGTGATCGGGCAGCTCCTCGCGGTCCATCTCGAAGCCGGCGCGGCGCAGCACCTCTTTGAACGCCAGGATTGCCTGGCCGCGTCCACGGGTGTCGCCGTGCGTGTAGTACGTCAGGCCGAGCGCGCAGCGGCGGCGCTGGTCGAACGTCTCCACGTAGGTGGTCTGCATGGCGCGCAGGCCGGCGGCGCGAGCGTAGCTCACGAACGAGGCCAGGGCCGACGAGGCCGGCTCCGGCAGGTCCGCCAGAGCCTCCTCGACGGCGTTCAGCTTGGTCTCGAAGTCGTCCCCCGGGTAGTCCAGGAGAACCGAGACCGCCATGCGCACACCGCGCGCGTCCTGCGGATCCATCTCCGTGTCCGGAGCGGCCGTAGGAATGCGCGGAATGCCGACGAAAGTACTCATCGAACGACCTCAAGGGGGAGCATCTGGCGTCCCTCCGGCGACGAGCCACCCATCGGGCGGTTCGACGTGGCGGGGGCCAGGCCGTGGAAGGCCTCGACGTCGTAGGACACCGGGCAGCCCTCGAGTTCCTTGATGCCACGAGGCATCTCGGGGTGGGCCGTCGGGATGACGAAGCGGTCGTCGTACTTGGCGATCGACAGCAGTCGGTACATCTCCTTGACCTTCTCCGGGGTCATGCCCACGGAGGCCGGGATTTCCTCGTTCGTCGGGTTGTCGACGAAGACGTCGCGCATGTAGGAGCGCATCGCGGCGAGGCGACGCAGCGCCAGCTCGACGGGAGCCGTGTCTCCGGCCGTGAACAGGCCGGCCAGGTACTCCAGCGGGATGCGCATCTGCGAGATGGCGGACAGCAGAACCTTGTGGTCCTCGCCGTCGCTGCCGGACGCGGTCACCTGGTCAACGACCGGGGAGAGCGGCGGCACGTACCAGACCATCGGCAGGGTGCGGAACTCGGGGTGCAGCGGCAGGGCGACCTCGTACTCGGTGATGAGCTTCCAGATCGGGGACTGCTGGGCGGCCTGAATCCACGAGTGGGGAACGCCGTTGGCCTGGGCCTGGGCGACCACCTGCGGGTCGTTCGGGTCGAGCAGGATCTCGCGCTGGGCGCGGTAGAGGTCGCGCTCGTCCTCCTGGGACGCGGCCCAGGTGACGCGGTCCGCGTCGTAGAGCAGCACGCCCAGGTAGCGCAGGCGGCCCACGCAGGTCTCCGAGCAGATGGTCGGCTGGCCGACCTCGAGGCGCGGGTAGCACAGCGTGCACTTCTCGGCCTTGCCCGTGTTGTGGTTGAAGTAGACCTTCTTGTAGGGGCAGGCCGACACGCACATGCGCCAGCCGCGGCACTGATCCTGATCAACGAGGACGATGCCGTCCTCGGTGCGCTTGTACATCGCGCCCGAGGGGCACGCCGACACGCAGGTCGGGTTCAGGCAGTGCTCGCAGATGCGAGGCAGGTAGAACATGTACGCGTCCTCGATGGTCTTGGCGACCTGGAGGTTCATCTGGTGCAGGACCGGGTCCTGATCCAGGGTCTCCATGGAGCCGCCCAGGTCATCGTCCCAGTTCGGGCCCCACTCGGGCTTGTCGATGTGCTCGCCCGTGATCGTGGACTTCGCGCGGGCCGTCGGGATCGCACGGGAGTTCGCGGGCGCCTGGAGCAGCTTGTCGTACTCGTAGGTCCACGGCTCGTAGTAGTCCTTCATGGTCGGCTGCGTCGGGTTCGCGAAAATCTTCGCGAGCGAGGCGACGCGTCCGCCCTGACGGGGAACGAGGCGGCCCGTGGCGGTACGCTTCCAGCCGCCCTTCCACTTCTTCTGGTCCTCCCAGCCGCGGGGGTAGCCCACGCCGGGACGGGTTTCGACGTTGTTGAACCAGATGTACTCGGTGCCCTCACGGTTCGTCCACACCTGCTTACAGGTGACGGAACAGGTGTGGCAGCCGATGCACTTGTCGAGGTTCATCACCATCGCGATCTGAGCCATGACCTTCATCAGAACTGCACCTCCTGGGAGCGGCGGCGGATAACCGTGACCTCGTCGCGGTTATTGCCGGTGGGACCGTAGTAGTTGAACGCGTAGGCGAACTGCGCGTAGCCGCCGGCCAGGTGGGTCGGCTTAATAAAGATTCGTGTCAGCGAGTTGTGCGTGCCGCCGCGCTTGCCGGATTCCTCGTTCAGCGGGGTGTTGATCTGGCGATCCTGGGCGTGGTGCATGAACACCGTGCCCTCCGGGATGCGGTGGGAGACAACAGCGCGAGCCGACACGGTACCGTTACGGTTCTTCGCCTCGATCCACTCGTTGTCGCGCACGCCGATCTTCTCAGCGTCCTGGGGGCTCATCCACACCGTCTGGCCACCACGACCCAGCGTCAGCATGTACGGGTTGTCGTAGTACTGGGAGTGAATGGCCCACTTGTTGTGGATCGTCAGGTAGCGCACCGCGACCTCGGCCTGACCCGGCTGACCGGGACGGTGGTCGCCGACGGGACGCTCACCGTAGATGTGCGCCAGGTCGAGCGGCGGACGGAAGATCGGCAGAGCCTCGCCCATGTCCATCATCCAGTCGTGGTCGACGTAGAACTGCGGGCGGCCCGTGAGCGTGTGCCACGGCTTGCGGCACTCGACGTTCTGCACGAAGGCGCTGTAGCGGCGGCCGCCGTGCTCGGAGCCCGACCACTCGGGGCTGGTGATGACGGACCGCGGCTGCAGGACGGTGTCCTGGTAGGTGATCTTCTTTTCCTCGTCACCCTCAGCCAGGAATGCCATCTCGTTGCCGACGCGCTTCTCCAGCGTGCGGAAGCCCTGAACGGCCAGCGAGCCGTTCGTGGTACCCGAGAAGCGCAGCGCCATGTTCGCCGCCTTGATCGCGGTGTCGCACAGGGGCGCACCCTCGCCGGCGTTGCCGTCCATGGGGGCGCGACCGTTGAGGTCGCCGAGCTCCTCGAAAGCCTCCTGGACGTTGAACGCAACGCCCTTGGCGGCCAGGCCAGCCTTTTCCAGGAGCGGACCCATGCGGTCGAACTTGTAACCGACCTGCGTGTAGTCGCGCTCGATCGGGACCAGCTTCGGCATGGTCTTGCCGGGCGTCCACGTCTGCTCGGGGACGACACCATTCGCCATGGTCATGGCGTCCGGGGAGTCGTGACCCAGCGGGACGGCGACGACGTCCGTCTGCGTTCCCAGGTGGTCGGCGGCCAGGCGTCCCACGAGGTGCGCCAGCGTCTGGAACACCTCGAAGTCGGTGCGCGCCTCCCACGGCGGGTTCACGGCCTCGTCGAAGCAGTGCATGAAGGGGTGCATGTCCGTGGAGGACAGGTCGTGCTTCTCGTACCACGTGGCGGCCGGCAGCACGACGTCGGAGTGCAGCGTCGTCGAGGTGTTACGGAAGTCCGCGACCCACATGAGGTCGAGCTTGCCGGGGTGAGCATCACGCCAGTTGACGGTCGCGGGACGGGAGCCCTCGGGCAGCTCCTGCGCATTGACCTCGTTGCCGGTGCCCAGCATGTGGCGCAGGAAGAACTCGGTGCCCTTCGCGGACGAACCGAGCAGGTTCGTGCGCCAGTTCGCGAGGATCTTCGGGACGTTGTGGTGGGCGTCCGGGTCCTCGATGGCGAACTGGAGGCGGCCCTCGCGCAGCTCCTGGGACACGTACTGCGCCGGAGCCATGCCGGCCTCGGCAGCCTCGCGACCCAGCTGGGTCGAACCCTTGGAGAACGTCGGGTAGCAGGGCATCCAGCCGCGCTGGACGGACTCGACGAGCGTGTCGACCAACTGCTTGCCGTCCAGGTGCGAGGACTTGATCGGGTTCGCCATGGCCGAGGCCGGGGCCCCGTCGTAGCGCCACTGGTCGGTGGTCATGTAGTACCAGCCGGTGGAGATCATCTGGCGCGGCGGGCGCGCCCAGTCCAGGGCGAAGGTGAAGGAGCCCCAACCCATGATCGGGCGGACCTTCTCCTGACCCACGTAGTGGGCCCAGCCACCGCCGTTGCGGCCCTGGGTGCCACACATTTCCGTGAGCGCCAGGAACGTACGGTACATCTGGTCGGAGTGGTAGTAGTGGTTCGTGCCGGCGCCCATGAGGATCATGGAACGGCCCTCGGTTTCGACCGCGTTCTGCGCGAACTCGCGACCGATCTTGATGGCGGCTCCGGCGGGAACCGAGGTGAACTCCTCCTGCCACGCGGGGGTGCCCGGCGTGGAGGCGTCCATGTAGTCGGTGGGCCACTGGCCCGGCAGGCCCTCGCGCTCAACCGCGTAGTGGGCCAGCATGATGTCGAACACGGTCGTGACGAGGCGGCCGTTCACGCGGCGCGCGGGCACGCCACGCAGGACGTAGCCGCCGCCGACCGAGGCCTGACCGTCAGCTGCCGGCAGATCGAAGCGCGGCAGGGCGATCTCGACGGGCTCCCACTCCTTCGTGTCCATGATGGACAGGACCGGCTCGACGCCGTCGAGGTTGAGGTTCCAGTGGCCAGCGCCCTCCTCGCCGAAGCGATCGGCGAGCGTGCCGCCCGGGTCCTTGACCGTGCCGTCGGCCTCGATCACGAGGGGACGGAACTCGTTGTTCTCGGTGCGCTCGGTCGTGCCCTCGGGCATCTTGGCGGCCGTGAGGAACTTGCCGGGGACCAGCGTCGTCGGGGCGATGCCCTCGTGGGCACCCTCGCCGACCTCGCCGATCTCCACGAGGAACGGACCGTCGGTGTAGCGCTTCATGTAATCGAGGAACATGGGCTCGCGCTTGCCGACGTGGAATTCCTTGAGGATGACGTGACCCATGGCCTGGGCCAGGGCACCGTCCGTGCCGGGCTGGACGCGCAACCAGTCGTCCGCGAACTTTGTGTTGTCCGCGAAGTCCGGGGACACAACGACGACCTTCTGGCCGTGGTAGCGGGCCTCGGCCATGAAGTGTGCGTCGGGGGTACGGGTCAGCGGCAGGTTGGTGCCCCACATGATGAGGTACTGCGAGTTGAACCAGTCGCCGGCCTCGGGCACGTCGGTCTGGTCGCCGAAGACCTGCGGGGAGGCCGGCGGGAGGTCCGCGTACCAGTCATAGAAGGACAGCATGGTGCCGCCGATGAGCTCGTGGAAGCGGGCGCCCGCACCGTAGGAGATCATCGACATGGCGGGGATCACCGAGAAGCCGGCGATGCGGTCCGGGCCGTACTGCTTGATCGTGTGCACGTAGGCGGAGGCGACGATCTCCATCGCCTCTTCCCAGGACACGCGGACCATGCCGCCGCGGCCACGCTGCGACTTGTAGGCGCGCGCCTTCTCCGGGTCCTCAACGACCGCGGCCCACGCGTCGACGGGATCGCCGAGGCGCTTCTTGGCCTCGCGGAACATGTCGAGGAGGACGCCGCGCACGTAGGGGTACTTGATACGGGTCGGCGAGTACTCGTACCACGAGAACGCCGCACCACGCGGGCAACCGCGGGGCTCGTACTCGGGCATGTCAGCGCCGGTCGACGGGTAGTCAGTCTGCTGGGTTTCCCAGGTGATGACGCCGTCCTTGACGTAGATCTTCCACGAGCAGGAGCCCGTGCAGTTCACGCCGTGGGTGGAGCGCACGATCTTGTCGTAGCTCCAGCGATCGCGGTAGAAGGAGTCGCCTTCGCGGCCGCCGTCAAGGAAGAGCTGGCGCGCGTCGGCGGACGCCTTGCCGCGACGCAGCCACGAGCCGAGCGCAAACAGGGTTGCGCCGGTCGCGGGCTTGACCTCACCGCCGTAGGTCGGGAAGGTCATATCGGATTCGAGATTCGTCATGGGGTGCTCCTAAGAGTCGATTGACGAGGCAGTGGCAGGTCCGTTCGGCACCGCGCAGTGCCGGATGGATCAGCCGGGGAACGGGGCGTTCTTGCGCGCGTACATGATCCAGCACAGGACCGAGCACAGGGCGCAGAAGATAGCGCATCCCAGGAAGAAGGCCCACGCACCGCCGGTGCCGACCGCGGAGAGGGCGACGCCGACGAGGAAGGGGCCGAGGGATGCGATGGCGGAGGTGAAGCCGATGGCGCCGCCAGCCTGGCGGGCCGGCATGATCATCGGCATCTGCTTGAAGGTACCGGCGTTACCGAAGCCGGAGAACAGGAACATGGTAAGCATGAGCGCCATGAAGATGTAGAAGTCGGTCCAACCGGTGGGGTTGTACAGGACCCAGGCGATACCGGCCAGTGTGATGGCCATGCCGACGCCGGAGATGAAGGTCCAGATGGCGCCGCCCATGCGGTCACAGAAGATGCCCCAGGACATGCGGATGATCGAGCCGATGAGGGGGCCAAGGAAGGCGAAGGTCGCGCCCAGGACCGGCAGACCAACGGTGGACTCGCGGCCGAACTGGTTGTTGATGAGCAGGCCGAAGACGGCGGCGAAGCCGGAGAAGAGGCCGAAGGTCATGACGTAGAGGATGGTCATGTACCAGGTGTTGGGGTTGGAGAAGATGTCCAGCTGCTGCTTGATGTTGGCCTTGACGGGCACGTCGCGCAGCCAGATAAAGGCGAGGATCGCGGCGACGAGGCACCACGGAATGAAGAAGACCGCAGCGTTGTAGACCCAGATGCTCTCACCCGCGTGGTCGCCACTGGCCTGCGTCTGCGGAGCCAGCCAGGTCATGCCGAAGAGGCCAAAGCCCATGAGGATGGGGCCGACCAGCTGGATGACGGACATACCGAGGTTACCGATGCCGCCCTGCAGGCCGAGGGCCGTGCCGGAGAGGCGCTTGGGGAAGAAGTAGCCGGTGGAGGGCATGTAGCCGGAGAACGAGCCGCCGCCGATGCCACACATGAAGGCCAGGGTCAGCAGGACCCAGTAGGGGGTTGTGTTGTCCTGGACGACGTAGAACCAGCCGGCCATGGGCAGGATGCACAGCAGGGAGGTGATACCCACGAGCTTGCGGGTGCCGATGAGCGGGGGCAGGAACATGTAGGTGAGGCGCAGGATGCCGGCCGCGAGGCCAGGCAGAGCGGTGAGCCAGTACAGCTGCGACTTGTTCAGATCGAAGCCAAGAAGCGTCAGCTTCGGCGCGATGGCGCTGGGCAGGAACCACACGCAGAAGGCGAGGATCAGCGAGTAGGTCGTGATCCACAGCGTGCGCCACGCGAGCTTCGAGTCCCACTTGGACTCGTCGTTGGGGTTCCAGTCAGTGAGCAGGTAGCGGCTCTTCTTGGCCGCGGGTTCGGTCGCGCTCATGGCTCTCCTCGTGTCTGAAGGGCGTCCGGGCGCGGGCGCACGCCGGACATTCTTTAACACGGAGGCTACCAATGGAAATGACGTAACCCACACGAACTCATTGGGACGTACATCACCCTTGGAAACGTTGGGAAAAGTCCTCCTACAAGGCAAGATACGGCGGACAACAAGACCACAATTGACCGCCGTTAGAAAACACCGGCATTACGGAATTTAAGGGAGGTTACCCACCAATACGACTCATCGTGCGCGACGGGCGCGCAAAAGCGTCGAGATTGAGGCCGTGCGCGGCCGGCTTCGTCCACATCGCATCGGCCCATCGGGCCGCAATCTGGGCGTCGTCTCCACCTCCACGCAGCAGGTCGCGCAGCGATGTCTCCTCGGTGGAAAACAGGCAGGAACGCACCATGCCGTCAGACGTGAGGCGCGTGCGGTCGCAGGCATTGCAGAACGGGTCAGACACGGAGGCGATGACGCCGAGCCTCTTGCTCGGATCACCGTCGACGATCCAGCGTCCCGCCGGCGAGTGCGGATCCTCGCGCGGCGCGGGAGTCAGCGTGTGGCGGGTCCCCATAATGTGCAGGATCTCGTCGGCCGTCATGATGTTCTGCCGATCCCAGGTGTCCGCCGGGCCGATCGGCATCTGCTCGATGACGCGCAGCTCAATGCCTCGGTCCAGGCAGTAGTCGACCAGGTCGGGCAGGTCGGCCTCGTTCATGCCGCGCAGCACGAGGGTGTTGACCTTGATGGGACTCAAGCCCGCGCGGGCGGCAGCCTCGATCCCCTCGAGGACGTCAGCGAGGCGGTCGCGGCGGGTGATCGCCGCGAAATGCTCGGGATCCAAAGAATCGAGCGAAATGTTGACGCGATTCAGGCCCGCATCCTTCAGGCCCTGGGCGCGCTTGGCCAGGCCCAGCGCATTCGTCGTCAGAGCCAGGTCGAGCGGCTTCCCCTCGTCGGTGCGCAGGTGGGAGCACTCGGTGATGATCCCCTCGAGGCCTCGGCGCAGGAGCGGCTCACCTCCCGTGAAGCGCACCTGGCGGATCCCCAGCATGTCCACACCGATACGAATGAGGCGCACGACCTCGTCATCTGTCAGAGTGTCCTCGGTGGGCAGCCAGTCCAGGCCTTCGGGGGGCATGCAGTAGGAGCAGCGCAGGTTGCAGCGGTCGGTGAGCGAGACGCGCAGGTCTCGGGCGACGCGCCCGAAGGTGTCGACGAGCCGCAGCGGCGCGTCACACGCCACCGCATCTGCCGCCTGAGAGGCGGAAACGAACTCGACAGACATGGCGCAACCCTACCGCGATTTGCCCTGTGTTCGCCCCTCGAAAAACCGAGCCCGAACGGCATCATGCGGCCCCGGCCTCGTCGTTGAGAGAAACGAGACAGGCACCGGAGCCCAATCAGCGTGGTCAAGCGAGAATTATGCAGCCACCATCCCTCCACACGGCACAGACTCAGGATATTGCGCCCGACGCGTCACCCACGAAGGCGCACGTGGGGGTTTGGCAGCATTAGAAGCCCCGTCACGGCGTGTCGCCGGCGTGTCGAGCCCTTGGATGGCGCAAATCCCCCAGCCTCCCATATCCAGGCCGTTGAAACGAGCTGCAACGGTACAACTCAGCCCGCACCTCACCAGCCGCACATGACCGTCATTAACAACCAAGCAAATTGGTGCACTCAAAACCGCAACGGACTGAAATCTATCGCACTAGAATTCACTCATGAGCCAAGAAGTCAGGGGCAACGACGCTCCTTTCATCCTCGACGCCGTTGAACGCGCAATCATTCGCGTGCCGCGCTCCAGCCACCACGGCCTGTCGAAGATACCTGCAGCTGTGAACATCGCAGGCAAGACCTACCTCGACCTTGCGCGCCTAACGGATATAGACACACGTCAACTACCGCAGGTCGTGCTCGCCGCACGCCTCTACCATCTCGCGCGCACACACCGTGCCATGGTGGTCACCGGTCAGTGCGCACTGTGGGCACACGGATACGCGTATGATCCACAAGTTCCTCCCATCAGTGTTGTCACGCGTTCATCGATTCGACCAATCAGCATCCCCTCCACAACAATCGGACCTCACTCGTTCCCGTCGGTAACGGTCACACCTACACACGTCTGCCACCTCCCACGCGCAGACAATGTTCGAGGCCTCCTCATCGAGATCCTCGAAGCAGCGCAGATCACCGTCGCACGGACCTCACCGAACCGGAGAGCCGCCTTCACCCAGCTCTGCATGATCGGCAACGCCTTCACACACTTCGATAACTTCCACCTCACAGACTCACGCCGACACGAGAAGTACTGGAAGGAGTTACTGAGCGCAGAGCTTACGCGTCTTGGCAATGGGGCTCGGGGCCGCTCTCAAGCACAGTGGATAATCGCCCATGCTGATGCCGGATGCGCCTCCCCCGGAGAAGCGCGCGTACTGTACGAGCTGTGCGCGGCGGGCCTCACCGGCATGCGCACACAGGTCGAGGTGCACACCCGGGGCCGTCGCTACTTCATCGATTGCGCGTTCCCCGCCGAGAAAGTCGGCATTGAGTTCGACGGGCGCGCCAAATACGGTGATAACCCGGGCAGTATTCACGCCTCACTTTCCCGCGAGCGCGAGCGCCAACGCCACCTTGAGGCCGAGGGCTGGCACATCATCCGCACCGGCTGGCACGATCTGGACCACCCCGATGAGCTTGTTGCGCAGGTCCGCGCCGCACTCGCCGCGCGCCTGGGGTGAGACGACGTGAGAGCTGTCGATCCAACGGGGGTTTTGCACTACACGAAGCCTCCCAGCGGCGTGTCGCCGGCGTGTCGAACCGCCTTGTAGTGCAATTCCCCCCGATATCCACGGTTGCACAGCCGAAACACGTCACAACCACACAACCCAGCCCACGCCTCGTCCAGCGGGGACCGGGCAAACGCCCCCACACGTCTCCCCCACGCCACCTGGCTCTACACTGGTGTCATGCACGATCCCACCTTGTCTACCGCGCAGCATCGCGAGCTGATTGAGGCACTGGCGCTCAGCCACGTTCTCCCCCACGAGACGCTTCCCGTCGAGGAGTGCCTGGGTCGCCGCCTGGCCGTCGACATCAGCTCGTTGATCCCGGTGCCACCGTTCACGAACTCCGCGATGGACGGGTTCGCGGTGCGCCGCGAGGACCTGGCGGGCGAGGGCCCCTGGACGCTGCCCGTCGCGGGTGACATTCCGGCGGGCGACACCCGCGAGAACCGCCTTGAGAAGGGGCAGGCGTGGCGCATCATGACGGGCGCCCCCGTCCCGGCTGGCGCGGATACCGTCGTGAAGGTCGAGCAGACGGATCACGCGGCGGGCATCGCGCAGGCGCCCGAGACGGTGGAGATCCGCGTCGCCCCGAAGCTGGGCGAGAACGTGCGCGTTGCCGGCGAGGCCCTCGCGGCGGGTTCCCCGGTCCTGGAGGCGGGACGCGTCCTGGATGGGACGGCCCTGTCGGCCGCTGCCTCGGTCGGGCACGGCACTCTGACGGTCCTGCCCCGACCGCGCGTCATCGTCGTGTCGACAGGCACGGAACTGAAGCAGGCCGGTGAGGCCCTTGAGCGCGGCCAGATTCCCGATTCGAACGGCATCCTGCTGCGCGGCCTCGTCGAGGAGGCCGGCGGACGCGTCGTCGCCCACCTGCGTACGGGAGACACCCCGGCGGAGCTGCGCCAGGCCCTCAACGAAGCCCCGGAGGCCGACCTGGTCCTGACCGCGGGCGGCATTTCGGCGGGCGCATACGAGGTCGTGCGTCTGACCCTCGGCACTGACGCGGGCTTCCATCACGTCGCCCAGCAGCCGGGCGGCCCGCAGGGCGTGGGGTCCACGCCGGTGGGCCCGGGCGGCCGCGAGACGCCGGTCATCTGCCTGCCCGGTAACCCGGTGTCGGTTTTTACGACGTTCCACATGTACGTTGCGGGCGTGCTGGCGGTCATGTCGGGCCTCGTCGCTCCCGAGCGCGGCGCGACCGCCCCGAGCGGCGTCCTCGCCCGCGCTCACACCGGGTGGGACTCCCCGTCTGGAAAGATGCAGTTCATTCCGCTTCGTTTCATTTCCGGAGAGGGAGACGAGGCCGGGGCCCGCTGGGTGGAGCCGGTGCACCCCCTGGGGTCGAAGTCGCACCTGGTGGCTTCGCTGGCGAATGCGGAGGCGATCGGCGTGGTCTTGCCGGACGTTGAGCAGGTTGAGGTCGGCCAGGAGCTGGCGGTCGTCCCGCTCGTGGGCTGACCCCGCTAGTGACATATAACGAGAGGAAAACCGTGAAGTTTACACATCTGAACGAGGACGGCGCCGCCTACATGGTGGACGTGACGGCGAAGACCCCGACGGTGCGTCAGGCGAGCGCCGTGTGTCGCGTGGATTGTTCGCCCGAGGTCATGCAGGCCCTGCGCGATGGCACTGTCCCGAAGGGCGACGTGCTGGCGGTGGCCCGCGTGGCCGGTATTTCCGCGGCGAAGCGCGTCCCCGAGCTGCTACCCCTCGCGCACACGATCGGTGTGCACGGCTGCGCGGTGGACCTGAGCCTGGAGGAGGACCACGTGGCGATTCGCGCGACCGTGCGCACGGCTGACCGCACGGGCGTGGAGATGGAGGCGCTGACCTCGGTGACTGTTGCGGCGCTGGCGATCGTGGACATGGTCAAGGGCGTGGATCGCTCCGCCCGCATCCGCGAGGCAAAGATCGTGGCGAAGTCGGGTGGTCGCAGCGGCGACTGGGTGCGCCCGGAGGACCCGCAGGACTGACGCCCCCCACTGTACGAGGAGGCCGCCCGCAGCGTGTATGCAGGGCGGCCTTTTCGTTGCTATCTCAGGCTTTTAAACGCGCGGGTGGTCGCCGCCCGCGAGCTGGTCGATGATGTGGGCGGCGAGCGGGCCGATGACGGCCACGGTGTCGGTGACGCCGCCGCGGGATCCGGGAGCGTTCACGACGAGGGCGCCCTCGGGCGAGCGCGCGGTGACGCCCACGAGGCCTCGCGAGAGGGCGGCGGATGCGACCTTTTCTTCGCCGCGACGCCGAATCGCGTCGGCGAGGCCGTCGATGCGGGTGACGAGAAGCGGCTCGGTGGCCTCGGGGGTGACGTCACGGGGCGCGAGGCCAGTGCCGCCGGTCGTAAAGACGAAGCGGGCGCCATCCGACACGGCCGCAGTGATCGCTGCGCGAATGGCGTCGATGTCGTCGGAGACGACGATTACAGACGCCTCGATGTCGTGGTCAGCGAGAAGACGCGCGGCGAGGGGGCCGGAGAGGTCCTCGGCGAGGCCAGCGGAGCAGCGGTCGGAGACCGTGATGACGCGTGCGGGGATCATGTCAGTGGCGCGCGTTGCCGCGGCGACGCCCGGAGCGGCGCACGCGAATCCCGGAGGTGATGGGGTCGACGTCGTTGAACTGGCGCGGGGACAGCTCGTAGTCGACGCGGCGCGCGGGTTCGGGCTCGAAGGCCTGCGGGAGGGGCCGCTGCGGGCGCTCACTCGTGCGTTTTTGGGCGCGCTGGGGGAACACGGGCGGCGCGGGGATCGGCTCATCCGCCACCGGCGCGGGCGTGGGGGCCGGAGGCCGGGGAGCGCTCTCACGCAGCGGCTGGGCGAGCGGGCGGCCCGGCTGAGCGGGCGTGTAGAGCCCGTCGGACACGGTCGCGGTGGGGCGCACGTGGACGGGGCGGATGCGGGGGACGGAGCGCGTGATGGGGCCGTGCGTCGTGTCGGGTGACACGGCCGGCATGACCGGGGCGGCACTGCGGTAGGGCGGCTGCGAGGGCGGGGTCTGCGGCGCGGGCGCGATGCTTTCGCCGGCGGGAATGTCGGCGGGGTCGTCGGCGTTGCCGGAGACGCGCTCGGAGAAGGGGCGCCCCGCTCGACGAGGCAGGGGCGAGGCCTGCGTGCCACGGTGACGGCTGGGCGTATGGGCGGAGTGGGAGGGCGCCACCGGGATTGCGGGTGCCGCCGGAGCAGCGGGGACCGCAGCAGCGGAGACCGGGGCTGCGGGCGCGTCGGGTGTCACGAGCTGGGCGGGGACCCCCTCGTGGCGAGGAGCCTTCTCGCTCGCCTGTTCGTGTGTGCGCGCCGACGCGGGCGCCTCATCCTCCTCGTAGGGGACGACGAGGGGCGCGGGGATGTCGTCGGGCTCGTGGACGGGGGCCTGGACGACGGGCATTTCGTCAGCACTGCGGCAACCGAGGAAGAAGGAACGCAGCTGCATGGCGGCCTCTTGGGCGAGGACTCCGCCAATAACCTCGGTCGGGTGGGGCATCCGGGCGTCGCGCAGGACGTCGCGCAGGGAGCCCGCCGCGCCTGCCTTCGGGTCCCACGCGCCGAAGACGACGCGATCAACGCGGGAGGCGAGAATAGCGCCCGCACACATCGTGCAGGGCTCGAGGGTGACGACGAGCGTGCAGCCCGTCAGGCGCCAGGTTCCCCTGGCGCGGCCAGCCTCACGCAGCGCAACGATTTCGGCGTGACCTGCGGGATCGTGGTGCGCCTCGCGGCAGTTCCACCCGCGGCCGATGATCCGGCCGTTTTCGTCGACGACGACGGCCCCGACGGGGACATCTCCCGTCTCGCGGGCGCGGTTGGCCAGGAAGAGGGCCTTGCCCATTGCTTCGCGGTACTGCTCATTCACGGTCACCCTACTAGCTTACCGGCCAAATCAGTGTTGGGGTAGTTGGAGTCCACAGTGGCTTGTGAGCTTCATGTGACTCGTGAGTTTGACATCGTCCACATCCGGACGCGATGCCCGACCAACCGAAAGGCGCACCGAGCAGAGAACCCGCCACGGCCTCGTCCCTGAGGCACCAGGGTGCACACTCGCGGGCGAACAAGGTAGCCTATAACCATGCGCCTCCACGTTGCCAATCACCCCCTGATCACCCACAAGCTCACCGTTCTGCGCGATCGCGAAACGCCGTCGGCGACGTTCCGCCAGCTCGTGGACGAACTGGTCACCCTGCTCGCCTACGAGGCGACCCGCGAGGTGGCCGTCACCGAGACCCCCATCGAGACCCCCGTTGCTCCCACGGTCGGCCTGAAGCTCTCCGAGCCCCGCCCGATCGTCGTGCCCGTCCTGCGCGCAGGCCTGGGCATGCTCGAGGGCATGACCCGCATGCTGCCCACGGCCGAGGTTGGCTTCCTGGGCATGCGCCGCGACGAGGACACCCTGGAAATCGAGACCTACGCGAACCGCCTGCCGGAAGACCTGTCGGGCCGCCAGTGCTTCATTCTCGACCCCATGCTGGCCACCGGCCACACCATGGTCGCCGCCACCAACTACCTCTTCGAGCGCGGCGCGAAGGACGTCACCTGCGTGTGTATCCTGGCCGCTCCCGAGGGCATCAAGACGCTTGAGGAAGCGATCGGCGACCGCGCCGACGTGAACGTCGTCGTCGCCGCTGTCGACGATCACCTCAACGAGAAGTCCTACATCGTCCCCGGCCTGGGCGACGCGGGCGACCGCCTGTACGGCATCATCGACTGACGAGGCCGCACCCCCACGCGCCACCGCGCCGAGGGATGCGACGCAGCTAACGCCACGCGAGGGGTGGTGGCGGGACCCAGGTCCCGCCACCACCCCTCGTATTTACTTATTAATCAACGTATAAACTAACCGTCTTAGCTATTTGTAGCCTATTTTCCCTGATGACAGCCTTATGTGACCTTAACCGCTAAGAGTTCGTCAGCCTCGAAAATGCCACGTGAGCGTCTCATGCTTGTCCTATGGCACTGATTCAGACCAATCCCAAGCGCCGCCGCTACGGCGTCGCAGCAATCGCAGGTGTTCTCGGCGGCATCGTCTCCGCCATCGTCAAGTTCGGCTGGGAGGTGCCGCTGCCTCCGCGCACGCCCGAGCGCAACGCCACCAACCCGCCCCAGGAGCTGCTCCAGCAGCTGGGCGTCCCGGAGAGCGTCACGCACCTGTCCTACACCTTCAACGGTAACGAAGGACTCCCCTGGATCTCCTTCATCGTCCACTTCTCGTTCTCGATCGCCTTCGCGATTATCTACTGCGTGCTCGCCGAGCGCTTCCCGCAGATCAAGCTCTGGCAGGGTGCCGCCTTCGGTATCTTCGTCTACGTGGCCTTCCACGTCGTCCTCATGCCGCTGATGGGCACCGTCCCGGCGCCCTGGAACCAGCCCTTCGCCGAGCACTTCTCCGAGTTCTTCGGCCACATCATCTGGCTGTGGGTCATCGAAGTCTTCCGCCGCGACATGCGCAACCGCATCACGCACGAGCCGGACGCCGAGTTCCCGCTCGAGGCTCGCACCAACTGATCGCCGCTCACGCGGACATACGGGTGGCCCCCGGAACCCATGGGTTCCGGGGGCCACCCGTTATCTCTGCGAGCCTTTCGGCCCCGCGTTCCGTCAGCCTCGGCGCCTGCGCGCCCCGGCCTCGTGAATCAGAGTCAATCAGAACGCCGGGATGACCGAGCCATCCGACCAGGTCTGCTCGATGTACTGCTTCACCTGATCGGAGTGCAGGAGCTTCTCGAGCTTGGCGATCGCGTCAGCCTTCTTGGAGTCCTTCTTCCACACGAGGACGTTCACGGCCGGGTTGTCCACGGGGGACTCGACGACGAGCGCGTCACCGGAGATGGACTTGCCGCCCTCCTGGGCGAAGTTACCGTTGATGACCGCGTAGTCGAAGTCATCGAGCGAGCGGACCAGCTGCGGGCCCTCAACCTCACGGAAGTCGAAGTTCTTCAGCTTGGTGACGGTGTTGATGTTGACGTCACCGTCGCCCTCGGGGATCGAGACGAGGCCCTGCGTGGCCAGGAGCTTGAGCGCACGCGACTGGTTAGCCGTGTCGGAGATGATGCCGATCGTGCCACCGTCGGGCAGCTCGTCGAGGGACTTGTGCTTGTTGGAGAACACGCCGAGGGGCTCGAGGTGGATGCCCTCGCCGGCCTCGAAGTCGTAGCCGAACTGCTTCTCCGCGTTCTCCAGGTAGGGGACGGTCTGGTAGAAGTTGGCGTCCAGGTCGCCGTCGTTCAGCGCGGTGTTGGGCTGGACGTAGTCGGTGTACTCAACGATGTTGAGCTTGATGCCCTCGGCCTCGGCCAGGTTGTCGTTGATGTAGGTGAGGATCTTCGCGTGGGGCGAGGGGGTCGCGCCCACGGTCAGGGTCACGACGTCCGAGGAGGAGCCGGAGCCGGACGCATCCGAGGAGGAGCCGGAGCCGCCGCAGGCCGCCAGGCCCAGGGAGGCGACGGCCGCCAGGCCGATGGCTGCGAGGAAGCGATAACGCATGGTGGTTCTCTTTTCTTCTGTGTACTGGATGGGACGGATAGTCGAGGCCGGCGGCCCGACCGTGGTCTGTCAGCGCGCGCGGTGGTCAACCAGGCGCGAAAGGAGGTCGCCGATCAGCTGAATGATCTGCACGATGACGATGATGGCGACGACGGTCGAAATCATGACGTCGTCCTGCCAGCGGTTGTAGCCGTAGTTGATGGCCATCTGGCCCAGGCCTCCGCCGCCGACGGCGCCCGCCATCGCGGAGTAGCCGATCAGGGTGATCGCCAGCGTCGTGATCGACTGGATAAGGGCGGGCATGGCCTCGCGAATGAGGACACCCCAGCGGATCTGACGATTGGAGGCGCCCATCATCTGGGCGGCCTCGACCTTGCCGGGGTCGACGGCCAGGAGGTTCGTCTCCACGAGGCGCGCGAAGAAGGGCGCGGAGAGGATGACGAGCGGCACGACGGTCGCAAGCGAACCCGTGGACTTGCCAACGAGCAGCTTCGTCAGCGGGATCAGCATGATGATGCCGATGATGAAGGGCAGGGAGCGCACGATGTTCACGACGAAGGACACGGCCTGGTACACGCCCTTGTTGGGGGTGAGGCCACCCTTGCCGGTCTGCACGAGGAGGAGGCCGAGGAGCGTTCCGATGATGACCGCGAAGAGCGTGGACAGGCCCGTCATCATGAGGGTCTCGAGGATCGCCGGACCGAACTTCTGGGTCAGCGCCGGGTTGTCGAGCCACGTCGGGTCGCCCTTGCCGGTCGGCTGGAGCACCTGCGCGGCGGTCGCGGCGGCGAGGTATGCGGTGGTCATTGGGTCCTCACTTCCGCGTGAACGTTGTTCTTACGCAGCTGCTCGATGATCTTGTCGGCGTGGTACGCGGGGACGGTGAGCGCCAGGCGACCCACCTGCACGCTGCCGAGGGACTCGAAGGTTCCCGCGGTCACGTCCGCGCCCATGGACGAGGCCAGGTGCAGCACCGTGGCGCCCGTGGGCACACCCGGGTGCGAGGTGAAGACGACATCGAGGAGGACAGTGCTCTTCGTCAGGCCATCCAGGCTCGTAGCCCCGGGGGTGGGGACGGACTCCACGACGGGCATGGGGACCAGCTCACGGGCCAGCGGGGTCGAGGGATCGGCGACGACCTCTTCGAGGGGACCGGTCTGCAGGACCTGGCCGTGGCCGAGGAGGGTCACGGAGTCACAGATCTCGCGGACGACGGCCATCTCGTGGGTGATGATGACGACGGTAACGCCGGCGACGTCGCGCACGTGGCGCAGCAGGGAGAGGATCTGGGCGGTCGACTCGGTGTCGAGCGCGCTCGTCGGCTCGTCACACAGGAGCACGGCCGGGTCATCGGCCAGGGCGCGGGCAATGCCGACGCGCTGACGCTGGCCACCCGACAGCTGAGACGGGTAGGAGTCGCCTCGGCCTTCGAGGCCAACGAGGGCCAGGAGCTCCTCGACGCGCTGACGACGCTTTGCGGCGGGCACACCCGCGAGCTTGAGCGGGTAGCCGATGTTGTCGGCGGCAGTGCGTGCGTCCAGGAGGTTCGCGGCCTGGAACACCATGCCGATGCGACGACGGGCGGCGCGCAGCGCGGAACCCGACAGGGTCGACAGGTCGAGGCCGTCGACGACGATGTGGCCATCGGTAGGCTTCTCGAGCGCCGTCAGACACCTGATGAGCGTGGACTTACCCGCACCAGAACGGCCGACGATTCCGTGGATCGAACCGCGATCGACGTGCAGGTTCACCCCATCGAGCGCGACGACCTGGCCGCCGCCTTTCACGGGGTAGATCTTGGACACCCCGGTGAGGTCAATCATATGCTTCTCCGTTACTGGGCCCCGCGGCCCGCATCATCAGCATATGAGGGCGCGAGGTGCGAGCGCTCGGAATGCTGTTACAAAACTCCGTATCGTGGCTAAACCCTCACCGAACAGCCCATATTGCGGCCGTAGTTACGCGGAAAACTCCCTACCCGACGCACGCGATGCCCGCGAGCGCCCTGCATCCCCTCTTCCCTCTATCCCCTCCTCCTCCCTGATCCCACCCCGGTCCCTGATCCCACCCCGGCCTCGTCCCTCCCAAAGTCGCAGGTAATTTGGGTACCCTCATTTTTCTTAGCATCCGAGAAAACGTTGCAATCCCAACGATCACAATTCAAATCATGAAATAACTACGAGGGAATTGCATGCGACATTTTCGAGTAAAGATCACAGAAGCCTGTGCTCAGATAACACGCAATGCTGATAACACGCGAAACCCGGAACAGCGTTCCGGTCGCTCACGCGACAGCGATACCCGCGAGGGCCGCGCCCCAGGAGGCCGCCCAGGTGCCCAGCGCGAGAGCGAGGCTCCGTCCTCGGAATCCGTCCGCCCACAGGGTCACCGCGTCCACGAGCGCGGTCGAGAACGTCGTGAAGCCACCGAGGAACCCCGTCGACACGATCGGCATGATGCTTGCGGGAGTAAGCTGAGTGGCCGCACCGGCCAGGAAGCAGCCGATCACGTTGACCACCAGGATGCCGAGCTTCGCCCCCGCCGGGTCACCCCACGAGTCCAGGGCGCGCTGCACGCCTCGGTCCAGCCAGAAGCGGGCGCACGCGCCCACGCCGCCAGCCAGGGCCACAAACAGGAAGGTCGCTGTGCTCATGCTCGGCCCTCCTCGTCGTTCACGGACGTCGCAGAGGCCGAGGAGGCAGCTGAGGCCGCCGAGGGGCCGCACAGCCGCTCCCCCACGCGCATCCCCACCCAGGCACACGCACCGCCCAAGGCGAGGAGACCCAGGGACTGAGCCACGGCCTCGACAATGCCATTGAGCGACACGTAGCCCACCGACGCGACGATGTACGTCCCGTACGTCGTGAACGCGCCCGCGAAACCCGTGCCAACCAGGAGCTTCAGAGTCTTCAACGAGGCCGGATCCCCCGCGCCGCGCGCGAGGCGGCCCACCACCCACGCGGCCAGTGCACCCAGGAGGAACGCGCCCACCACGTTGACCGTCAGCGTCGACCACGACAGGAAAAGGCCGCGCACGGGAGAGGCCTTCGCCACCTCGTCCAGGCCCGCACGCGCCGCCGTCCCCACGACGCCGCCCACGAAGACCGCCAACCAGTCGGGCACCCGAAAACTCGCCATGCACCCACTGTACGCCCACGGTACCTGCGCGCGGGGAGGCGGATCCCGGGAGGCGGCCACGGCCTCGTACACTGGGCGCATGACGAACACCGGACGATTCGCGCCCTCCCCCACGGGCGACTTCCACCTGGGCAACCTGCGCACCGCGATTCTCGCGTGGGCGTGGGCGCGCACGACCGGGCGGCGTTTCGTCCTGCGCATCGAGGACATCGACCGGGAACGCGCCGGGTCCGCCCAACGCCAGATCGAGGACCTGCAAGCGATCGGCATCGACTGGGACGGCGAGCCCCTCATCCAAACCGCGCGGGCCGACGCGCACGAGGCCGCCCTGGCGTCGCTGGCCGCACGCGGCCTCATCTTCGAGTGCTACTGCACGCGCCGCGACATCCGCGAGGCCGCCTCCGCGCCGCACGTGCCGCCCGGCCACTACCCGGGCACGTGCCTGTCGTTGAGTGAGTCGGAGCGCGACGAGAAGCGCGCGGCTCTGGCCGCTGCTGGGCGCGCCCCCGCGCTGCGTCTGGCCGCCCCCTCGCCCGAGTGGACGGTGTTCGACGAGCTGCACGGCTCCTACACCGGGCCCGTCGACCACTTCGTCGTGCGCCGCGCAGACGGCGTGCCCGCCTACAACCTGGCGGCCGTCGTCGACGACGCCTACCAGGGCGTCGACCAGATCGTGCGCGGCTTCGACCTGCTCTCCCAGGCGCCCGCGCAGGCGCAGCTCGCGCACCTGCTCGGAGCGCCCGAGCCGACCTACGCGCACGTGCCCCTCGCGCTCGCGCCCTCCGGGGCCCGCTTGGCTAAGCGCGACGGCGCCGTCACCCTCTCCGATCTACGAGGCTTGGGCTGGTCCACCGAGGACGTCGTGTCGTTTATCGGTTCCTCCCTGGGAGTGCCCGGGGCGCACTGCGCCTCCGACATCGCGGACGCCCTGGGGATTGAGGGGCTGCACTCCTTGTCGACCGAGCCGTGGGTCGTGACGCCGCCCAGTTCCTAAGGTGTTGCTTCGGGCCTGGTTGCTCTATGCGCCCTGCCGGGCCGGGCTGCTTGTGGCTCCACTGGCCGCTCTCCCATCAATTTCGCACGTAATTCCCCAGCAAGTTGTTCAAACGTTGAAATCGCCTCGTTGGAATTGCAACGTTTTTGGGCGGTCTCAAAAAATGACCGTCGGAAATTATGTGCGACTTTTTCTGGGGTGGTTATCGCCGTCACTCTCGGGTGCTGCGGCCAGGCCCCGCCACCGCCCACGGGCACTGCAGCCAGGCCCTACCTCTACCCCGTATGCGTCACACCCCTCATCCCCAGATCCACCACCAATTTCGCATGCAATTCACTCACAACTATTTCAAACATTGAATTCACAGCGTTGGAATTGCAACGTTTCTGGACTTTGTTGAAAGTTCACGCAATCGAATTGCATGCGGCATTAATGAAGCCGGGCCCCGCCACCGCCGCGAGCTTTGAAAGCGGGACTCTTCGGCGATGCAGCCGCTTCTGATCGTGCAGCTAACCCTGTGCGTGTGCTGCCGCCCCTGCAGCGCGCTCCGTCTGAGCACTATCCGGATAGGTTGTGCACACGCGGATAGGTTATGCGCATCCGGATAGGTAAATAAGCTATCCGCATGCTCGTTACCTATCCGGATGTTCGTAACCTATCCGGATGCTCGTTAGCTACCCGAATCTTCGTTACCTATCCGCATGCTCATTACCTATACGCGTGCGTGTTGACGCCTGGGAGCTGCCCACCCACGGGCGCGGCGACCAGTCCCAACATCTCACCGCTGTGCTCCACAAGTTGTGCAGCGGCCTCCAACCGGGCCGCGGGACAAAACTCTCCCCGCTCAGCTTGCTCGCAGCCAAAACGGGACAAAACTCTCCCTGCATGCACCAAACGGCCCAAAATGCGCGTATTTTGGCGAGCAGGGCGAATTTTGTCACGCGAGCACCCCAAACCGGCCACGCCGGGCGAATTTTGTCACGGAAAACGCTCCGCAGCGGCAATGCCGGACGAGTTCCGTCACGCCTTCAGCTGCGCGGCCGCACGTTAACCTCTGTGTGCGCACATAAAACCCTAGACATCGACGTGGGCAGCACTGCCCACACGCATATCATCGGGCCCACCTGCAGATCATCGGGCCCGCGTGTGCCAGGGGCCCATACACAGGGTTCGACGCAGTATTCGCAGGAACGAGGCACACACAACCACCTAAAACCACGACTTTCCCGCGCGAAAAAGCCGAAAAGTCACCCTGCTAGCAACACGATTTGTCCATTCTCATAGTTGACACCAACCACCTTCAACACCAACTTTTCCGCACCAGCAAGCCGAAAAGTCAACACTCCAGCAACACGTAGTGTCCTATAACCCTATAACCCCACGTTTTGTCCTTTACCCCAACCCCGCGGACCCCGCCGCGAACGCGTAGACACATTGGGCATGAAAAAAGCACTCCCGAAGGAGTGCTTTTCAAAAACGCAGAACCCCCACCGGTGGATCGCACCGAGGGGGGCCGCTGCGCGCCCGAAGGGACTCGAACCCCCAACCTTCTGAACCGTAATCAGATGCTCTATCCATTGAGCTACGGGCGCTTTGCCGTTTGGCTGGGTATAAGCTTACACGCTCTTCGTCAGGATGCAAAATCAAGAGTCATGACCTGAACCACACTGAAGAAGCATGTCCTTCAGCCGACCAAGACCGAGCAGCATATACAAAGATCCTCCGCGCACCCGGCAGCGCACCCTTATCCTTGCTGCATTCCTGCCCTGGGGAGGTTCGGATGATACCGTCACGCGGAGGACCGGCCCCCAGCATACACGGTTTCACCCCGCGCGCGCAGCTGCGGCGACCATGCCGCGGAACACCGCGAGCATCGAACGCCACAGGCACGAAACACCACGGGCGCAGAACACCACAGACCCCGAACACCGCAGGCACCGACCCACACCCGGCCGTCACGCAGGCTTGCCCATCGGCCACCCCAGACACTCCGACGCCGACAGGCCTACCCTGGCACCATGAGCGACATCATCATTCCCGGCATCGGCTCTCTGGAGCCAGTGCCCGCACTGGACAATCTGAATCTGCTCGCGCCGCCGGTCGTGGCCGCTCTCACCGCGCTGGCCGAGCGCGGGGTGGCCACGGCCTCGTCGGCCCTCGTCGTCGCGATCGACCCGGAGCTCGCGGACACGGAGGTCATGACGCGCGAGTTCGGCATGGATCTGGCGCTGTCGTCGAACTGCATCCTGGTGGCGGGCAAGCGCGCGGGCGAGGAGCGCATCGCCGCGTGTGTCGTGCGCGCGACGACGAACGCGGACGTCAATCACGTGGTGAAGAAGCGCCTCGACGTGCGCAAGGCGAGCTTCTGGCCGCAGGACCGCGCGGTTGAGGCGTCGGGCATGGAGTACGGCGGCATCACGCCGGTGGGCGTGCCCGGCTCGTGGCGTCTCCTCATTGATTCGGCGTGCGCGGTCGGCTGGAGCTGCATCGGCTCGGGCCTGCGCCGCTCGAAGCTGTTCGTGACGGGCGAGGTCCTCGCCGCGCTCCCGGGCGCAGAGATCGTCGAGGGTCTCGGGGTCTAAGGGGACGAGGCCGGGGCCCAGCCAGGCGCGCCGCGCCCGGTTGGCGGTCAGCGCGCAGGCTGCGGAGCCTAGCTCTGGCGTCGGTCGGCTGCGGACGCATGTGACATGCAGGAGTTGTTGGGCCTGGCTGCGGAGCCCGAGGGCGGCGGCAGGGCCAGGGCGGCAACACACGAACGACAGGCACGCCCGATTGGAGGCCGCCGCAGGACCTGCGGGGCCCGGCTGCAGAGCCCGCGGGCGGAGGCAGGGCCTGGCTGCAGTGCTCACAGCACGACAAGCGCCGCCGGTGTGGAGGGCCCGGAGGGTCTTGCTGTGGGGCCGGGCTGCTTGGTGTGCCCGTGGGCGGCGGCCCGCCCGCGAGTCGTCCGCGCCGCGAGCTTCGCTCGGCGCGTCGCCTCGAAGCCCGGCCAGGCCCTGCCGCCGCCCACGGGCACCGCAGCCAGGCTCTGTGTCTCGCAGCTCGCCCGTGCGCTCCGGCGCCCGGAACACCAGCGGCACCACAAGCAACAACAGCAGGAAAGTTCCCCACCGGCCGCCACGCCGTGTCGTACTAATTTCGTACTTAGTTCCCCTATTTTTCCCCTCAAGTTCCACAACTAAGGGGAAAACGCGGATTCGTTGAAGCAACGCCCCTCCCCTACGATGGGGACTTTTCGCTGCAAACGCAAAGAAAACCCCGGAACCTGGGCAGGTTCCGGGGTCCGGTGGCGGAGGATGGGGGATTCGAACCCCCGAGGGCTTGCACCCAACACGCTTTCCAAGCGTGCGCCATAGGCCACTAGGCGAATCCTCCGTGCACATCGTGCCGGACAATCATAAGCGAAAAAAGCCTCCCAGCGCCAATCCTGGCCAATGGACCAGATCACAGGCCTGGAATGTCGCAGAAAACGCGTGCTCCGCTCGCGCAGGCAGGCCGCATGCCCGCCGATGATCGGCCAGGGCACTCAGTGAGATCGACGCCGCGAGCGCACGTCAGTTCACCCACCGCCCACCTGGCCACACCCACGAAGCCGCACCTGCGAAGGCGCACCCACGAGCCGCACCCGCGAAGGCGGCCCCGGCCTCGTCGATCAGAAGAGCCCAAGCAGGTAGATCGAGAGGCCAACGAAGACGAGGATGCCGTCGTAGACGAGGGCGGCGATGGCCTCGCGCGAGCCGATGCGCTCGGGGAGGGACTGCGCCTGAACCAGAGCGATGACCGCGAGAACGATGCTGATGACGAGGGTGAAGCCGAAGACCCCGAAGACGGCGAACCAGAGGGCGACTTTCGCCATGGGGTTCGTGATGGGCTTGGGGGAGGTGTAGCCGCCGTCGGCGAAGACCTCCTGGATGTTGACGTATTCCACGCCCGGGAACCTGCCGTACGAGGCCGGTACGCTTTGGCGGGCGACGCTCTCGGGGGCGTAGCCGTAGCGGTCGCCGGGGGCGGCAGTCGGCGAGGCAGTGTCCGGGTTCGCCCAGGGCACGCTGGAGACTGTGGGGGCGACGTTCGGGGACGGCTGGCTCATGTGCTCCACTATTCCATAACAGCAGGGGCGTGCACCACACTTTGGCCGCTCATGGGGTTTAGGCGTGGCGAAACCTGCGACTACAGGGGTGAACGCGCTACCCTGTTATTCCGACCGGTACGGCCATTCTGCCCATCAACTGATCGGATTTGTACGCTTATGAGCGAAACGAAGACCTCGCTGTTCCGTTGGAAGCTTCACGGTAACGGCACGTCCATTAATCCCGGTGACGTCGTCCTCCCGGGTGAGCGACTGTCGTGGCCGCGCACTATTGGCATTGGCGCCCAGCACGTGGTCGCAATGTTTGGTGCGACGTTCCTTGTTCCGTTGTTGACGGGTTTCCCTCCGTCGACAACGCTTTTTTTCACCGCGATCGGCACTCTGCTGTTCTTCCTGATTACGGCAGGCCGTCTACCCTCGTACCTGGGTTCCTCGTTCGCCTTGATCGCCCCGATTACCGCGGTGTCGAGCACTCTCGGGTCTTCGTACGCGCTCGGCGGCATCATTGCGACGGGTGCGACGCTCGCGACGGTTGGTTTGATCGTTCACTTCGCGGGCGTGCGCTGGATTGACGCGGTCATGCCGCCCGTGGTGACGGGCGCGATTGTGGCTCTCATCGGCCTGAACCTGGCACCTGCCGCGTGGAACTGGGTGAAGGAAGGCCCGATCACTGCTGTTGTGACGATCGTGTCGATCTGCCTCGTGACAGTGCTCTTCAAGGGCATCCTGGGTCGTCTGTCGATCCTGATCGGCGTGCTGATCGGCTACGTGGCCGCGATTATCCAGGGTCAGGTCGACTTTTCGACCGTGAGCAAGGCCGCTTGGATCGGCTTCCCCGAGTTCCAGGCTCCGAGCTTTGCCCCCTCGACCCTGGGCCTGTTCCTGCCGGTCGTGTTCATCCTGGTCGCGGAGAACGTCGGCCACGTGAAGTCTGTGTCCGCGATGACGGGTGAGAACATGGACGACCTGACGGGACGCGCGCTCATGGCGGATGGCCTGTCCACGATGCTGGCCGGCAGCGGCGGCGGCTCGGGCACGACGACCTACGCGGAGAACATCGGCGTTATGGCGGCGACCCGCGTGTACTCGACGGCCGCGTACTTGATCGCGGCTGGCGTCGCCCTAGTCCTGTCGATGCTGCCGAAGTTCGGCGCGCTGATTGCGACGATTCCCCCGGGTGTCCTCGGCGGTGCGGGCACGGTCCTGTACGGCATGATCGGCATGCTGGGTGTGCGTATTTGGGTGCAGAACCGCGTGGATTTCTCCAACCCGGTGAACCTGAACACCGCTGCGGTCGCGTTGATCGTCGCGATTGCGAACTTCACGTGGAAGATCGGCGACATGTCCTTCGAGGGCATCGCGCTGGGTACTGCCTCGGCTCTGCTGATCTACCACGGCATGCGCCTGATTTCGAAGCTGCGCGGCACGAACCTGGAGGCTGCGACGCCCGCGTCCGCGCCGTCGGGTTCAGAGCTGGAGGGCGAGGCATATTCGAAGCGCCACCGCTCTCCCGCGCCGCAGGCTGACGCCTGATCTGACGCTTTCACGAACGAGGCCGGGGCTCGGCCACTCGCTCACCGCGCGGTGAGGGGTGGGTCGGGCCCCGGCCTCGTTTATCCCTCCCAATTCCGCATGCAATTCCCCCGGTGCACCGCAATCATCGTCAGTGCAATGCCCGGATTTCCGGCTCTTCATAATTGGGGGTGTAGTTGGGGTCTGAATCCTCCTGTTTCGAGGAGTGCTCGGGTGATGTAGTTGGTGAGGTTTCGCAAGTCCGAGTGCGGATCCGCGTAGGTGTTCGAGGCGTCCGTTGATGGCTTCGGTAGGACCGTTGCTGGTGTGGGGGTGGTTGAAGTAGGCCAGGATGTCCCCGGCTCGGCGTTTGAGTGTCCTGCCCAGCGTGATGAGCTCGGTTAGGCCCCTCGGTACGCGTGTGGAGGTCAGTGTGTTGATTTCGGCTTGCATCAGGGCCTTACCCACGTCCGTGTCGGGTGCGCGGTAGGCGTCGATGATGTTCTGGTAGACGCTCCATGTGACTTCGAGGGCGACGTGGTAATCTCTGGCGAACAGGTCGAGGATCTGGTGCTGCTGGCGTGGGGTGAGCAGGCAGGATCTGGTGTGTAACATCCTGCGGGCCTTGTATAGGGGGTCGGTGGCACGCCCGCGCCGGTGGTGGAGTTCTTGCTGAATGCGTCTGCGGCACTCATCCAAGGCGTTGCCAGCCAGGTGCACGACATGGAAGGGGTCCATGACTGCCCTCGCGCCGGGGAGTTCTTCAGCGGCTGCGCTTTTGAACCCGGTGAATCCATCCATCGCGACGATCTCAATGCGTTCGCGCCACGTGTCAGGGCGGGAGGCCAGCCAGGTTTTGAAAACCTGCTTGGAGCGGCCCGGGACCATGTCCAGGAGCCGGGAGGGACCGCGACGGTCTCGTACGGGAGTGACGTCCAAGATGACGGTGACGTATTTGTCGCCGTAGGGGGTGTGGCGCCACACGTGTTCATCCACGCCAATGACACGCACGCCTTCACACCGTGCTGGATCATTGATCAGCAGGCGCGCCCCTTCAGCCAGGACAGCAGTATTGGCGGCTCTTCCAGGACACACCGAGGGCCTGGGCGACGCGCGCCACCGTCAGATGGTGGACCACCAGGCCCGTCAGCGCCCAGCGCACCGCCGCACGCGAGAGCTTCGCGCGCGGATCGGCCGCTTGGCTCATGTCTTGGCGCCACACGTGAGCACACGTCTCGCACCGGTAGCGGCGCACGCTCACATGCAAGATCGTGGGACGCCACCCGCAGGGCTCGTGAGCTAAGCGCCTGACCACCGTGTCACGAGAAATGCCCTGGCACCCGCAGCGTCGACACCACCGGTCCTCACCCGTAATACGGCACGCCAACACTGCATGGTCTGCCTCAACGCGCTGGCCCGTCACTTCTAGGCCCAGGTCATCCAGGCGCGTGAACACGCTCAGATCAGGGCGATCAAAGATAGTATTGGCCATGTCGAGGTCTTTCAGATGGACGGTGTAGGAACCCCCATCATCGGAAGACCTCGACCCCTACCCAGCCACGACACGCCCAACCCCGCCCACAACACCTACACCCTCAAATGCGAAGAGCCACAAAAGTCCCTGCAGATCAGTCGCTGGCGCTTCCTTCGCCGCGCAGCTCGTCGAGCATGCCCGCCGTGAGGATGCCCGAGGGCAGGGCAACGACGGCGACGCCCATGAGCGAGGAGATCATGGCGATGGCACGCCCCACGTCGGAGGTGGGGTAGAGGTCGCCGTAGCCGACGGTCGTCAGGGAGACGACCGCCCAGTACACGGCATCGAAGAAGGTGTTGAAGGTTTCCGGCTCGACGTTAAAGATGGCGAGGGCGCTGACGAGGATGTAGCCGATGGCCAGGCCGAGGACGGCGAGCAGCGCCTCCCTCTCTTTCTCGAACACGGCGGCGATGACGGAGGCGCTCTTCGAGTAGCGAATGAGCTTGAACATCCGCAGGGCCCGAAACAGGCGGAGGACTCGCAGCGTGCGCAGCGCGTCGTTGTGGGCATTGAAGACTGGCAGGATCGACAGCAAGTCGATGACGGCCATGGGGGTGAAGGGATAGATCAGGAACGACAATGCGCCCTTGCCGAGCTTCAGATCCGCCGTCGCCCATCGTGCCAGGTAGTCGGCGATGAACACGAGGACGCAGGCGTACTCGATTGTCTCGAGGACGGGGCTGGATTCCTTGAAGCACAGGGGGAGCAGGCTGGCGATAATGAGCACGGTCATGACGTGCCCGCACCACATTGCCGCTCCACCATCACCATCCAGCAGAGAGTAGAGACGTTTCCGCACCTTTAACACTCCTCATCGATATGCGCGTCACGCGCCGGGAAAACGCACCCACGACTGGGCACTGACTTGCGTCGAGCGAGGGCCCCGGAGCTTGCCACTCGCCGATACCACGCACTGTAGCACCGCGCCGAGTCCCGCCGACCACGCCCCACACACAGTTGTGGGCCGCTCACAAACAGCACAAGAACGCCTATCTCGTCAAATACTCAACGAACTTCCCCGCACAAACACCATACATATCAATTATTTACGCGTAAGGTAGTGGGCATGGCAACAGATGCATGCACGCTGTTCGCGACACTGATCGACACGGAAGTTCGCGCTTGGAGCGCCGTTGAATCCGCCCTTTCCGAGGCGGGAAACGCGCTCACACTCGGCCGCTTCCTCGTCCTGCGCACAGTCCGCGATACCCCCGCGTGCCGCATTCAGGAGGTCGCGGCGAGTCAGGGCATCACCCTGGGAGCGGCCTCGCGCCTCGTGGATCGCCTCCACCGCGACGGGCTGCTGCACCGCACCCCGTACGAGCATGACCGGCGCGCGACCATCCTGACGGTGACAGAGCAGGGCCTGGCGCACCTCGAGGAGGCCTGCGCGGTCGTCGAGAAGGAGCAGGAACGCCTCTTCGCACCGCTCTCGACAGCCCAGCGCGAGGAGCTAACCCGCAGCCTCACGCTTATCGCCGAGACCGCGAAGGAGCGCGCATGATTCGCTTCGATCACGTCTCTAAGACCTATCCAGGCGGAACCAGGGCCGTCGACGACTTTTCCCTGACCGTCGAACGGGGTTCGACGACCGTGTTCCTGGGCACCTCGGGCTGCGGCAAGACGACGCTCATGCGAATGGTGAACGCGATGGTCACCCCGACCTCGGGCACTGTTTTCGTGCGAAACCAGGACGTGGCGGGCGAGGACCCGGTGCGTCTGCGCCGCTCGATCGGCTACGTCCTGCAGGAGGGTGGTCTGTTCCCGCATCGAACGGTCGCGGATAACGTCGCGACGGTCCCGCGCCTGGAGGGCGCGAGCAAGGCCGAGTCCCGCGAGCGAGCACTCGAGCTCCTGGCGCTGGTGGGCCTCGATGATGAGATGGCACAGCGCTACCCCGCTCAGCTGTCGGGCGGCCAGCGTCAGCGCGTGGGCGTGGCCCGGGCGCTGGCCAACCGCGCGGACATCCTGCTCATGGATGAGCCTTTCGGGGCCCTCGATCCGATCGTGCGCGCCGACTTGCAGCGCGAGCTGAAGGAGATTCAGCGGGCGCTGGGCACGACGATCCTGTTTGTGACGCACGACGTGGACGAGGCGTTCACGCTGGGAGATCAGGTCGCCGTCCTCTCCACGGGCGGCCGCATCGAGCAGGTGGGCACGCCCGCGGAGCTGCTCTCCTCCCCCGCGTCGCCTTTCGTCGCGGAGTTCGTGGGGGCCTCGCGCGCGGCGCGCCCCGTGCACCTCGCAGGCTCGGATGGTTTGATCGTCGACGAGGCCGGAACCCCCGTGGGCACACTGACGACCGACGAGGCCGGGGAGCGTCCGTGACCTGGCTGTCCTCGAATTGGGGGATCATCGGCTCCCTGACGCTCTCTCACCTGTGGATCGCCCTCCCAGCGATCGCACTGTCGGTGCTGTTTTCCGTCCCGATCGCCCGCTGGGCTGCATTTTCGCCCCGCGGCGGCTGGGTCCTGTCGGCTTTGTCGGCGCTGTACGCGGTGCCGTCGCTCCCCCTCCTGATCGTCATTCCGGTGATCGTGGGGGTGGCGCTGCGCTCGCCGATCAACATGGTGATCGTCCTGACGCTGTACGGCGTGGCGGTGCTGGTGAGTCAGGTCGCAGAGGGCTTCCGCGCGATTCCGCGCGCGACCCTGCAGGCGGCGAACGCGTGCGGCTATTCCCTGCTCAGACGCTTCGTCGAGGTGGAGCTGCCCCTGGCGACGCCCGTCATCGTGGCGGGTACGCGCGTGGTTGCCACGTCGACCGTGTCCCTCGTGACGGTGGGCGCGTTTATCGGGGTGCGCTCGCTGGGCACGCTGTTTACTGACGGTTTTCAGCGCGGAATCACCGCCGAGGTCGTGGCCGGCCTGGTCGCGACGGTCCTCCTCGCACTCGTCATCGATGCGCTGATCCAGGGAATCGGCTGGGCACTCACCCCGTGGACGAGGAGGGGGCGGGCTTGAACATTCTCCTCGACGCCCTGAGGTGGCTGGCGGTGCCCTCGCACTGGCTGGGCGCCTCCGGGATCCTCGTGAGGGCCACCGAACACTTGGGCCTCACACTCCTGATTGTGGCGCTCGCAGCCCTGATCGCGCTGCCGCTGGGCACATGGATCGGGCATACGGGCAGGGGCCGCTGGCTGGTGAGCGCGACGGGCGGGGCCCGCGCGGTTCCCACCCTGGGCGTCCTGACCCTGGCCGGACTGTGGCTGGGTATCGGGCTGGCGGCGCCGACCCTGGCGCTCTTGATTCTGGCGATCCCGCCACTCCTGTCGGCGACCTACTCGGGCATTGCCTCGACGCCGCGTTCAACCGTGGATGCGGCGCGTGCGATCGGCCTGACCGAGCCCCAGGTGCTCGCGCAGGTCGAGGCCCCACACGCGGTCGGCCTCGTCGCGGCGGGCGTGCGCTCGGCGACGCTCCAGGTGATCGCGACGACGACGCTGGCCGCCTACACGGCAAACTACGGCCTCGGCCGTTTCCTCTACGAGGGCCTGAAAACCCGCGACTACGCGGAGATGATCGGCGGCGCGATCATCGTCGTCGCCCTCGCGCTGGCGACCGACGCGCTCCTGGCGCTGGTGGCACGACGCCTTCGCGCCCGCACCCACTCTTTTGCAGACGATGAGAACAACTCACCCAAGGAGACACTATGAAACGCACGATGATCACAATGGCTGCCGTCGCGGCTTCCGCCCTGGCGCTGGCCGCCTGCGGTTCCGCAGAGTCGGTCGGCGGCAACGCGAGCACCGAAAGTTCGGAAAATGGCAAGACGACGCTCGTCGTGGGGTCGCAGGACTACTACTCGAACGAGATCATCGCCGAGGCCTACGCGCAGGCCCTCGAGGGTGCCGGGTTTGCGGTCGACCGCCAGATGCGGATCGGCCAGCGCGAGGTCTACATGCCCGAGCTCGAGGCCGGGTCGATCGACGTCTTCCCCGAGTACACGGGCAACCTCCTGCAGTACCTGGATCCCGATGCGACCGCACGCTCCACGGACGAGGTGTACGACGCACTGCGCAGCGCCCTTCCCGATGGGTTGCGCGCCCTCGAGCAGGCTGGCGCGACCGACCAGGATTCCTACGTGGTGACGGCCGACTTCGCGCAAGCCCACTCGCTGACGTCGATCGGCGACCTCGCGAACGCGGGCACGCTGACGCTGGGCGGTAATTCAGAGCTGCGCACGCGCCCCTACGGCCCGACCGGACTGTCCGACGTCTACGGCGTGACCGTCAACTTCACCCCGATCGAGGATTCGGGCGGTCCCCTCACGGTCAAGGCCTTGAAGGACGGCGACATCCAGCTGGCGAACATCTACTCGTCCGACCCGGCGCTCGCGGACGGGACGCTCACGGTCCTGACGGACCCGAAGGGCCTGTTCCTAGCCTCGCACGTGGTGCCCCTGGCCTCGTCGCGGGTCAACGACGACGCGACCGCGGTCATCAATCGGGTGAGCGAGGCGCTGGACGCGCAGGATCTCATCGAGATGAACCGGGCGTCGACGGTCGAGCAGAAGTCCGCCTCTCAGATCGCCCACGACTGGCTGGTCTCGGAGGGTCTGCTCTCCTGAGTGTTCTTCGATGGACGAGGCCGGGGCCGGGTGTGTGCGCACGCTCGACCCCGGCCTCGTCGCATGAATACTTGGTCACAACAGGGCCCCTTTTATGTGACACACACCATTATTTGACCTTCTTTTTACGTTTGTAACCAAAATGTAATGCGCACATGATGGACATCTTTCGTGTCTTCCAGGCCTCAGGGGTTACTCTCGGACCATACCTGAGGGCACCGCCCCCAGTTCCACCCATCAACCAGGAGGAAGAATCCATGAACCTGAAGAAGGCATGGCTCGTCATCCCCGCGGCTGCTGCGCTCGCTCTGACCGCTTGCGCCGGCGGCGGCTCCACGTCCTCGTCCGGCTCCGGCGACAAGGTCGTGACCACGAACGGCTCCGAGCCCCAGAACCCGCTCCTGCCCGGCCTGACCAACGAGAACGGCGGCGGCAAGATCCTGTCCGTCCTGTTCAGCCAGCTCGTCCGCTACGACACTGACGGCAAGGCCGTCCTCGACGTCGCCGAGTCCATCGAGCCCAACGCAGACGCGTCCGAGTGGACCATCAAGCTCCACAACGACCGCAAGTTCTCCGACGGCACCCCCGTCCAGGCTCACAACTTCATCAAGGCCTGGAACCTCATCACCACGAAGAACCAGCAGCAGGCTGCATTCTTCACCATCTTCGAGGGCACCGACGACGAGGGCAACGGCGAGATCACCGGCCTGACCGAGATCGACGACTACACCTTCACCGCGAAGCTGAAGAACCCCACCTCGGACTTCATGTCGCGTCTGGGATACGTCGCCTACGCACCGCTCCCGGATTCCACGCTGGCTGATCCCGATGCCGGTGGCCAGGCCCCCGTGGGCAACGGCCCCTACAAGATGGCCTCGGCCGACGCGTGGGAGCACAACGTCAAGTTCACCGCCGTTCCCAACGAGAACTACGTGGGTGACACCAAGGCCCAGAACGACGGCGTGACCTTCGTCTTCTACTCGAGCCTCGACGCGGCCTACCAGGATCTGTCTTCCGACTCCGTGGACGTCCTCGACGCCGTTCCGGCCTCCGTGTTCGCCACCTACGAGTCCGAGCTCTCCGGCCGCACCGTGAACCAGCCCTACGCTGGCGCCCAGTACTTCACGATCCCGCAGTACCTCCCCCACTTCTCCGGTGAGGAAGGCCAGCTGCGCCGCCAGGCCATCTCGATGGCCGTCGACCGTGAGACCATCGTGAAGACCATCTTCAACGGCACCCGTACCCCCTCCAAGGACTTCACCGCTCCGACGCTTGAGGGCTACGACGCCAACGTCTCCGGCAACGACGTCCTGACCTACAACCCCGAGAAGGCCAAGGAACTGTGGGCGAAGGCCGACGCCATTTCCCCGTGGGACGGCACCTTCACCATCGCCTACAACTCCGACGGTGGCCACAAGGAATGGGTCGATGCGACCGCTAACTCCATCAAGAACACCCTGGGCATCAACGCTGAAGGCAACCCCTTCGCCGACTTCAAGTCTCTGCTCGACGCAGAGGACAAGCACGAGATGACCGGCGCGTTCCGTAACGGCTGGCAGGGCGACTACCCGGCGCTGTACAACTTCCTGCAGCCCCAGTACGCCACCGGCGCCGACGCTAACAAGGGCGGTTACTCCAACAGCGAGTTCGACTCCCTCGTGACGCAGGCTTCCTCCGCCACCAGCTCCGCCGAGGCCGCGAAGACCCTGGAGCAGGCTCAGACCATCCTGCTGCGCGACATGCCCGCCGTCCCGCTGTGGTACACCAACGCTAACGGCGCATGGTCCAAGAACGTTGACAACGTCAAGTTCGACTGGAAGGGCCAGCCCGTGTTCTGGCAGATCACCAAGAAGTGATCACGCAAGGGTAACCTCGCTATACAGGGGCGGGCGGCGCGAGCCGCCCGCCCCTCGCGTATCTCCACGGGCCTTCCAGCCATCAACGCAGCTCAACACCACGACCCCTCGCCGACATTGACGCGGCACACACTTTTATCCCCAAAAGGCATCAAGGGTTTGATTCGGCAGACAAATTAAGAGACTGATACGCCATTTGCCCATTCTTTACCCTATGATGGGTCCATAGTCGGCCTCGCATACGAGGCTCCGCCAGGGATCGGAACCCCTCCCTCCCACGACACGAACACTAAAGGATTGTCCATGCTCCGCTACATCGGACGGCGACTCCTCCAGACCATCCCGGTCTTCTTCGGAGCCACCTTTCTGATCTTCGCGATGGTCTACCTGATGCCAGGTGACCCCGTCGCCGCACTCGGTGGCGACCGCGGCCTCTCCGAGGCCGCCGCCGCGCAGATCCGCGCCCAGTACAACCTGGACAAGCCCTTCTGGATGCAGTACCTGCTGTACCTCAAGGGAGTCTTCACACTCGACTTCGGCACCGCGTTCAACGGCCAGAAGGTCACGTCCATCATGGCGACCGCCTTCCCGACGACCGCGAAGCTCGCTCTCTACGCCCTCGCCATCGAGACCTTCCTCGGCATCGCCCTCGGCGTCGTCGCAGGCATGCGCCGCGGCAAGTGGTTCGACTCCACCATCCTTGTTGTCTCCCTGCTGCTGATCTCCGTCCCCACCTTCGTCCTGGGCTTCGTCCTCCAGTACGTCCTGGGCGTGCAGCTGGCAATCCTACCGACCACGGCCTCAGCCTCCGTCGACCTCCGGAGCCTCACCATGCCGGCCATGGTGCTCGGCGGCGTCTCCCTGGCCTACGTCATCCGACTGACCCGCCAGTCCGTCTCCGAAAACGTTTCCGCCGACTACGTGCGCACCGCGCGCGCCAAGGGCCTCTCCGGCGGCGTCGTCATGACGCGCCACATCCTGCGTAACTCCCTCATCCCCGTCGCCACGTTCATCGGCGGCGACCTCGGCGCCCTCATGGGCGGCGCGATCATCACCGAGGGTATCTTCAACATCCACGGCGTCGGCGGCACCCTGTGGAGCGCCATCATCAAGGGCGAACCCCAGACCGTCGTGTCAGTGACAACAGTGCTCGTGCTGGTCTACATCATCGCGAACCTGCTCGTCGACCTCCTGTACGCCGTGCTCGACCCGAGGATCCGCTATGAGTGACCAGATTCCTTCCGCCAACATTGCCCGCACCCGCGCGGGCCAGGACCACTACGTCTCCGACATCGACGAGACCGGCCTCGGTGCCGTCGACGCGGTCGCCGACGAGGGCGCGCCCTCGTCCATGTGGGGCGAGGCCTGGAAGCGCCTGCGCCGCCGCCCGACCTTCTGGATTGCCGCGTTCATCATCCTGGTCGCCGCGCTCCTCGCGCTCTTCCCGTCGCTGTTCACCTCGACCGACCCGAAGTTCTGCGAACTGTCCTCCTCCCTGGCAGGACCCGCCGCCGGCCACCCCTTCGGCTTCGACAAGCAGGGCTGCGACATCTACGCCCGCGTCGTCTACGGCGCCCGCGCGTCCGTGTCCGTTGGTATCCTCACGACCATCGCCGTCGTCCTGATCGGCGGCACCGTCGGCGCCCTCGCCGGCTACTTCGGCGGCTGGTTCGACGCGCTGCTCTCGCGCATCACCGACGTGTTCTTCGCGATCCCGCTGCTCCTCGCAGCCATCGTGTTCATGCAGATGTTCAAGGGCTCGCGTTCCATCCTCATGGTCGTCATCGTCCTGTCCATGTTCGGCTGGACCTCCATCGCGCGTATCACCCGCGGTTCGGTCCTGAGCGCCAAGAACGAAGAGTTCGTCACTGCGGCCCGCGCGACCGGCGCATCCCGCGCGCGCATCCTGCTGAGCCACATCATCCCGAACTCGATGGCCCCCATCATCGTGTACGCGACCGTCGCGCTGGGCACCTTCATCGTGTCCGAGGCCTCCCTGTCCTTCATGGGCATCGGCCTGCCGACCTCGGTCGTCTCCTGGGGCGCGGATATCTCGTCCGCCCAGACGTCCCTGCGCACCAACCCGATGGTCCTGTTCTACCCGGCCTCGGCCCTGGCCCTGACCGTCCTCAGCTTCATCATGATGGGCGACGCCGTGCGCGAAGCCCTCGACCCGAAGGCACGCAAGTGAGCGAAACGAACACCCCCCAGCTCTCCGAGAAGGAGATGGAAGAGGTCGTCGAACGGGCCGTCGCCCCCAGCGCGGCCCCGGCCTCGTCCGATGTCCACCCGGACGACGCGCAGCCCCTGCTCAAGATCACGGACCTGGAGGTCACCTTCACCTCCTCGACCGGTGTCGTCCCGGCCGTGCGCGGCGCGAACCTGACCATCTACCCCGGCCAGACCGTCGCAATCGTCGGCGAATCCGGCTCCGGTAAGTCCACGACCGCCGCCGCCGTCATCGGCCTCCTGCCCGGCACCGGCAAGGTCGCGGGCGGAACAATCGAATTCGACGGCCGCGACATCACCCACCTGTCCACCAAGCAGTGGGTGGAGCTGCGCGGCTCCGGCATTGGCCTCGTCCCCCAGGACCCGATGAGTAACCTCAACCCCGTGCTCCGCGTGGGCACGCAGGTCAAGGAAGCCCTCGTCGCGAACAATGTCGTGCCTCGCTCCGAGGTCGGCCAGCGCGTTACCGCCCTCCTCGAAGAAGCCGGCCTGCCCGACGCGGAACGCCGCGCCAAGCAGTACCCGCACGAGTTCTCCGGCGGCATGCGCCAGCGCGCCCTCATCGCCATCGGCATGGCCGCGCACCCCAAGCTGCTGATCGCCGACGAGCCGACCTCCGCCCTCGACGTCACCGTCCAGCGTCGCATCCTCGACCACCTCGGCAAACTCACCGCCGAGATGGGCACCGCCGTGCTGTTCATTACGCACGACCTCGGCCTCGCCGCCGAGCGCGCCGAGCAGCTCGTCGTCATGCACCGCGGCCGCATCGTCGAATCCGGCCCCGCCCTGGAGATCCTCCAGCACCCCCAGCACCCCTACACGAAGCGCCTCGTGTCCGCCGCGCCCTCCCTGGCCTCGGCGCGTATCGAGTCCGCCCACAAGCAGGGCATTTCGGTCACCGAGGAAGAGCTTGTCGGCGCTGGCAAGGGTGCGACCTCCACGGACGCCATCATCCGCGCCGAACACCTCACCAAGGAATTCGACATCCGCGGCGCCAAGAAGGGCCAGGACACCTTCCTGGCCGTCGACGACGTGTCCTTCGAACTGCGACGCGGCACGACCCTCGCGGTCGTCGGCGAATCCGGCTCCGGTAAGTCCACCGCCGCGAACATGGTGCTGCAGCTCCTCAAGCCGACGGAGGGCAAGGTCTACTTCGACGGCGAGGACACCTCGCAGATGAGCGAAGGCGAACTCTTCCGCCTGCGCCGCCGCCTCCAGGCCGTGTTCCAGAACCCCTACGGCTCGCTGGATCCCATGTTCTCGATCTACCGACTGATCGAGGAGCCGCTGAAGATCCACGGCTACGGCACCCTGGAGTACGCGCGCGCCGAAATCAAGCGCGCCGAAGCCACGGGCCGCGAGCCCGAGGAGTGGATGCGCGTCCTCGTCGAGGCCGCCGACGCGAAGCGTTCGCTGACCGCCGCCGAGAAGCGAGAATTCAACCCGAAGAAGCTGCGCATCGCGCGCGCCTCCGAGCTGCTCGACATGGTGGCCCTGCCGCGTAGCGCCATGCGCCGCTACCCCAATGAGCTCTCCGGCGGCCAGCGCCAGCGCGTCGCCGTGGCCCGCGCCCTCGCGCTCAACCCCGAGGTCATCGTCCTGGACGAGGCCGTGTCCGCCCTGGACGTGCTGGTGCAGAACCAGATCCTGTACCTGCTCAACGACCTGCAGGCGCAGCTGGGCCTGTCCTACCTGTTCATCACGCACGACCTGGCCGTTGTCCGCCAGATCGCCGACGACGTGATCGTCATGGAGAAGGGCAAGCTCGTCGAGGCCAACTCGACGGACGAGCTGTTCAACAACCCGGTTCAGGACTACACGCGCGAGCTGATCGAGGCCGTCCCCGGCCGCAACATCCAGCTCAACCTGTGAGCTGACGCGGTTGACGCAGGGGCCCGAGGCGCTACGGCGCTTCGGGCCCCTTGCTGTGTGTGGGCCTCGCTGCTTAGGGTCCCACGGGTGTTCCGGGCGCCGTGTTGCCTGCCTCATTGGGTCGGGCTGTTTGGTGTGTGGGCCGGGCTGCGTGTGCCGGGCTGCTTGGGGCCCCACGGGTGTTCCGGGCGCCCTGCCGGGCCGGGCTGCGTGGTGTGCCCGTGGGCGGCGGCCCGCCCGCGAGTCGTCCGCGCTGCGAGCTTCGCTCGGCGCGTCGCCTCGAAGCCCGGCCAGGCCCTGCCACCGCCCACGGGCACCACAGCCAGGCCTTCCCGCACCGCCCAGCCAGGGCCCGCCGCCGCCTACGAACACCGCAGCCTGGCCCCGCTACCGCCCATGCCATAGTAATTTCGCATGCAATTCCCCTAAGAGTATTTCAACTATTGAAATCTGATCGTTGATATTCTGCGGTTTTTGAGCGTCCATCGATTCGTGTCGTGGGGGAATTGCATGCGAAATTTGCTTGGGCTGGGTGTTGCTGTCGTTTGTGGGTACTGAGGCCGGGCCCCGCCGCCCACGGTCACCGCGGCCTGGTCCTTCGTGCTCGCCGGTGCCCCCCATGCCGGTGGGGCCTGGTGTGCTGATGGGTAGTGCACTGGAGGGCCTACGTCTGCACGCGCGAAAAAGTTCTCCCTGCGTCGCTGTTAGATCGTGAAAGCGCGAAAAAGTTCGCCCTGCGCGCTCAAAATGGCCTGAAATTAGGGTTTTGTGGCCTGTTGGGCGAGTTTTGTCGCGGAAGAGCCGCCGGAGGGGCCGTACGGGGCGAACTTTGTCGCGGAAATGTCACTGGAGGGCTGGTGTTGGGCGAAGTTTTTCGCGCCAACCGGTGCTGCGCCCAGGTCTTGTAGGCGATGCGGCGCACTTCAGGCGGCTGCGATGGGGGTTTTGCACTACACGAAGCCCTCTGACGGCGTGTCGCCGGCGTGTCGAACCCCCGTGTAGTGCAATTCCCCCCGATTGGCGGCGGCGCGGGCGTGGTTTGCGGTGGTGTGGCCACCAAAGTGCAGACCCATTGGGTGAAAAACGGTGAAGAAAGCCTGTTGTGGCTGAATGAGTCTACGTTTTGGCGGATCCGGCCTCTGGCATGGTTTGTTGCGCACACGCGAACCCGCTATCGCGAGCGCGAACCCGCCATTTCGCACGTAATTCCCCGACGACCGCTTCAAAGGCTGAATTACCATCCTTGGAATTGCAACGTTTGCAGGCTATCTCAAAAAGTGACCGCATTAAATTATGTGCGACTTTTGGAAGAGGCCACCCCTGACATTTGTCATGGCACCACCTGCATCAAAGGGCACTTCCGACCCCATTGATACGAGCGCAGACTGGGAGCCATGAACGCAGAAGCAACGCCCGCCCTTCAGGCGACGAACATCCACCAGTCTTTCGGCCACGTCGACGCGCTGCGCGGCGTGAACCTCACCCTCATGCCCGGCGAGATCGTGGCGCTCCTCGGCGTCAACGGCGCCGGCAAGAGCACCTTCCTGGACATCGTCCTTGGCCTGGCCACCCCCACGCAGGGCGACATCAGCGTCTACGGCATGAACCCGCGCGAGGCCGTGCGCCGCTCACTCGTCGGCGCCATGCTCCAGTCCGGGGCCTTGCCGCGCGACGGAAAGGTCCGCAACACGATCGACCTGGTCGCCGCCATGCACGCCAACCCGATCCCCACCGACGAGCTCCTCGAGCGCACGAACCTGACGAAGCTCGCCAAGCGCCCGCTCAACAAGCTCTCCGGCGGCGAGGTGCAGCGCGTGCGCCTCGCCCTCGCGTTGGCTGGCAATCCGGACTTCCTGATCCTCGACGAGGCCACGGCCGGCATGGACGCCCTGGCGCGGCGCGCATTCTGGGACACGATGCACGCCGAGGCCGCGGAAGGCCGCACGCTCCTCTTCGCCACGCACTACCTGACCGAGGCCCGCAAGGATGCCGACCGCATCGTCATCATCGACGCCGGCAAGGTCCTCCTGGACGCTCCCACCGAGCAGGTCGTCGCCGACAACGAGGACCTCGAAGACGTCTTCGAGCGCATCACCTCCCACGCCGACGCCGAGTGAGCGCGACGAACGCACGCCCCGATGAGCCGGCCCCAGCCTCGTCCCGAGGCCGACGCCCCACGAACCCAGACACGACACACGAAGAAGGCATCATGACCACCCACGCACCCGCGCGACCCACCGACCGACCGATTCCCTCCCCCTTTACGGGTGCGGGGAAGCTGTGGCGCGCGACGTTCCTGTCGCACATCCTTAACCCGTGGAACATGGCGTTTGCCCTGCTCCTGCCCCTGTTCATGTACGCGATGTTCGGGATGACCGAGGCCGCGCGCACCACGCAGACCGGGCGCGGCAACGTGGCCGCCGCGATGGTCGTCATGATGACCACGTACGGCGTCATCCTGGTGGGCGGGTCGCTCGGCGCGACGCTGTCCGTCGAGCGCACGACCGGCATCTCGCGCATGTACGCGCTGACCCCCATCCAGCCGTGGGTGATCCTCCTTGTGCGCCTCACGGCCCTGGTGGCGCTGAGCGCGTTCATCGCGCTCATCTGCTTTAGCGTTGGTCTGGCCACCGGCTCGCAGATGACGGCGGGCGCGTGGGCGGCGAGCGCTGCGGTGGTCATCGCGCTGTCGGCGCTCGGTGCGCTCATCGGCCTGGCGTGCGGCTACACGATTAAGGGCGAGAACGCCTACAGTGCTTCGGCGTTCGTCATGGTGTTCGGCGCGTTCGTGTCCGGCATGTTCATCCCGCTGGAGCAGATGCCGCCCTTCGTCTCCCACGTCGCGCCCTTCACGCCCCTGTACGGCGCCGTCCAGGCGATCTACGCGGTCGCCGGTACCGTCCCGATGCCGACGGCGGCGTGGCTGAACATCGTCGGGTGGGTGGTTCTTACGGCGGGCATCGCCTGGTGGGGCGCGTCCCACGACACGGCTCGCTAGGCTGGTGTCATGAAGGAGCGCTTGATCTCCCTGGCGTGGGCGGCCCCGTGGATGCTGTTCATGGGGTTTCCCCTCGCCTACGCCCTGGAACTGCCGGATCCGGCCCAGCGCGCGGGCCTCATCGGGTTGTGCGCCCTCCTCGCGGTCGTTAATTCGGCGACGTGGCTGGCCAATCCCCTGCCCGCGCGCAACTCCTTCACGAGGCCGTTCATCCTCTCCCACGCGGCGCTGGCGGCGGCGACGGTCGCCTACCTCGTGTACGCGGTGTCCGTCGACACCCCTCACGCGTTCATGATGACGTCGTATCTGCTGGTCGCGTGGGTGTTTCAGGCGCCGGGCAGGTTCATCGTCGCGGGCCTCGTGCCGGTGACCGCTATCGCGGGTGTGGCCGCTTACGCGCAGGGTGAGCCCCTGTGGATGGGCTCGTACCTGGTGTTGCTGCTCGTCTTCGTGGGGGTGGCGCGTTGGCGCATGGAGCGTTCGGCCCGCGAGCATCTGCGCCGCCAGGACGCGATCCAGCGCGCGAAGGCCGCGGAGCGTGCGCGCCTGAGCACGGACCTGCATGACATTCTCGGGCACTCGCTGACGGGGATCACGATGATATCCGAGCTGGCGGGTCGCCTCCTGGAGGCGGGTCGCGTCGAGGAGGCGCGCGAGCAGATTCGCGCGGTCACCGCCCAGTCGAACGAGGCCTTGGCTGACGTTCGCCGCATCGTCGCGGCCACGCGGGCTCTGTCCCCCGCCGAGGAGCTCGAGGAGGCCCGCGCACTTCTGGAGGTCGCGCGCATCGACGCCGAGATCACGAACGAGGGCGAGCCGCCGTCGGGGCCTCGTTCGGCGGCCGCCGCCCACGTGATCCGCGAGGGCGTCACGAACGCGATCCTGCACGCACGCCCCTCGTGGGTGCGGGTCCGTCTCTCTCCGGACGGCGTGACGGTCACGAACGACGGATATTCGGCCGCCTACGCGGCGTCGAGCGCGGGGTCGGGGTCGGGGCTGGCGGGCTTGTCCGAGCTGGTCGGCGAGGAAGGCACGCTCACCTGGGGCGCATCGGGTTCCACGTGGACGCTCGCGCTGTCTTTCGACGCCGCACCCGACACTCGTTCGTCCTGACTCTTTGCGCTGGGTCCTCATCGACGAGGCCATGGCCCCTTCTCGGCTCCCGCGCGGTCCCGGAATCACGCCCCTCCCAGAGCCCCGCACGGTCCCCGATCTCGCGCGATTCCCGGGAGGGCGGGTCGGCCTCGTCCTGAGGGGTGGCGACCACAAGGAACGATCCCCTGACCTGCGCTAGCCTGGTACCCCAAGCGCAGGCAGACAGGAGGGTGACGTGACGATTCGGGTACTCGTGGCTGACGATCAGGCGATGATTCGTGGTGCCCTGGCGGGGCTGCTGGATCTGGAGCGCGATATTGAGGTCGTCGCGCAGGCCGCCGACGGCACGCAGGCCCTCGATGAGCTGGCGCGCCTGGCATCAGCGGATGCCCCGGCCCGCACGAGCGCCCCCGTCGACGTTGCGATTATCGACATTGAGATGCCCCGCATGGATGGCATCACGGCCACCCAGGCGATTCGTTCCCGTTTCCCGGGCGTGCGCGTGCTCATCGTGACGACGTTCGGGCGCCCGGGTTACCTGCAACGCGCACTCGACGCGGGGGCGACGGGCTTCATGGTGAAGGACGCGCCGGTCGAAACCCTGGCCGACGGCGTGCGCACGGTGGCGGCGGGTGGCCGCGCGATCGATCAGAGCCTGGCGCTCGAGGCACTGTCGACAGGTTCGTCGCCGTTGACGGAGCGCGAGGCCGACGTTCTGCGCGAGGTCGAGGGCGGCGGCACCATCGCGGACATCGCCCACTCGCTGGGACTCAGCCAGGGGACGGTGCGCAACCACGTGTCCTCGTCGATGCTGAAGATGGACGCGCGCACCCGCGCCGAGGCCGCGTCCCTGGCCCGCGCGGCCGGCTGGCTGTAGGCAGGCCGCCGGCTGGCTGCAGGAGGGGCACCACCACAAGAGTGGTATCAGAGTGATACCATACCGATATGGCTATGACACTCCGACTCGACGAGGAACACGCACGCAAGCTCGACGAGCTCGCACAACGTTCCGGCACGTCCAAACACGATGCTGTGCTGCGCGCCATCGACGAGGAGTTCAACCGCATGACCCACCGTCAGCGCGTCACCGACGCACTCAACCAGACCGTTGAGCGCTGGGGGGACGCGCTTGAGCGACTCGGGCAGTAACGCCATGCCGTGCGAGTTTCTCTCGCTTGAGGACCTCCTGGACATCGTATCCGCGCTGAAAATCGGTCCTGTCCGGGATCTCGGCCTCCTCAATGCGGCAGCGCTACGCCCCCAAACAACGCTGATGGGCCAGGACGCCTACCCGTCCACCACCGCCAAGGCCGCAGCCCTGCTCGAATCGCTCACGAAAAACCACGCGCTGATCGACGGAAACAAGCGTCTTGGATGGGCCGCCTGTTCTGTTTTCCTATCACTCAATGCGCTGGAGATCAACGAAACCGTTTCCAACGACGACGTGTACGAGCTTGTCATCGCTGTCGCTTCCTCTCAGATAACGATGGAGCAAGTCTGCGCCACATTGTCGGAATGGACGGCTACGCGCCCATGAAGCGCGAGTTGCGCGCCATGAACGGCAGCAGGCGCACGCCCGCGTAGGCGCCCAGCGTGTTCATGATGACGTCGTCGATGTCGACGACCCGGTAGGTGCACGGCACGACACCGAACAGGCCCGTGTACTGGGTCAGCTCGATGAAGCAGGAGAGCAGGCAGCCGATCGCCACCCACGCCAGGACGCGGCGATGCGGGATTGAGCGCACCAGGCGAGACCCGTCGGCGGGCGCACTGCGCATGCGCCGGATGCGCCAGCTGGTTTCCGCCAGCGCGCCTAAGGGCACGAACAGAGCGATATTCAGCAGGATCGACAGGCCATACAGGGCCCCGCGCAGGTTCTCGCCGTCACGGAACTGCTCGACGACCGCCACGAAGGACCCAAACGGCACGTAGTTATCCCAGTGGATGATCGCGGCGCACGCGGCCACCGGGTCGGAGGGCAGCGGCAGCAGCGTAAAAATCAGCAGGCCGACGACATAGAGGAACCAGGCGAGCGGAAGGGCGCGCGGGAGCCTCCACATCGACGAGGCCGGGGCCGCGATCACCGGAATCTCCGCGGTCATCGGGGTGTCGGGGTTGTCCTCGCGCGGCAGGAGGGCACCCGTGCGCTTGGAGCGCCGATAGATGAGCGGGAGCGCCTGCACGACGGTCAGATGTGCGCGATGCTCCTGCCCAGGCACCTGATTGTCCTCCGAGGAAGCGCCCCCACCCGAGGAGGGACGACCGGAATCCCTGCGCCTGCCGAGCAGCCACCACAGCGCACACGTGATCGCGCAGACCGCAGCGTAAAGTCCCAGGTCAAGCGCCCAGTTGATTGCCGTGTACATGTCACCCCTCCCTCTGAGGGGAACATTACCGGCGTTATCGGGCAATGTTCCGGACGTGCGCCCAGTTCCACACAAGATGGACACATTGTGAGAAAACGGCTGGGAATCCACTGGAAATTGTTGGTCAGAATTGCGCGCTGCACCCGCGAAGCACGCAGAACTTCCCCCTCTCTCCTCACTCCGAACAGATTGACAGCTGCTCAGCCATCGCATCCTGCTCGGCACGGGTCACGCTCAGCCCGTAGGCGCTCTTGACGGCAATCTGCCGCTTCACGTAGTCGCAGCGAAAGGCCCTATTCGGTGGCAGCCACTGGTCCGCAGAGGACGCCGACTTGTCCTCGTTGGCCTGCCCATCCACCGCGAGCAGGTTCTCTGGATCGTTGGCGAACTCCTGCCTGCGCTGCGCGTCCCACCGCCACGCGCCCGAGCGCCACGCGTCCGCCAGCGCGACGACATGGTCGATCTGCACGAGGGACGAGGTCTTCTCCCCCTTCTGGAACTCGATCGTGACCCCCGTGTAGGGCTCGGCGAGCGTGCCGGACAGGACCACACAGTCGTGCGTGCCCGGCTTAAAGGTGGGGCGCGCCAGGTCACGGGCAAGAATGTCGTTGCGAGTGTCGCAGCCGTTGTGGTTCGTGTCCGCCCAGCTCTGTCCATAGGCACTGCGGTCATAGGCGGGAGCATCGGGGTCATTGACGGATTCACGAACCGTCAGCTCACGCAGCTGCCGGGCCGCCTCGCTATCCGGCAGAGAAGACAGCGCCTGCCCGCTGCGCAGCGGCGGCCACCCCAGGCGCGAACGCAGCCCCAGCAGGTCCGGGCCCACTCCGGGCGCGAACGCCCACACGAGGGCAGCGAGGATCACCAGCAGGACAACCCTGTCCCCCAGGCTCCTGCGTCGCTTGCGCGCCACGTCTCCTCCTTCCATCACGCCGCCCACACAGTGAGGGCACCCCGACACGGTGTTCGGGATGCCCTCATGATGCACCCGCCCGCCGGCATCTGCGTCCCGGCGGGCGGGGCCTGTGGATAACTAGGCCTTGGTGCGCGCGCCCAGCAGCTGGCGCACGAAGTAGACGGCCGCGATGATGAGCGTCAGGGCCCCCATGGAGACCAGCTGAGCCCGGCCCTCGTCGCTCATGAGCATGAGGACGCCGATACCGCCCAGGCCCGCGAGGACCAGCCACGGCAGCCACGGCCACCCGGGCATGCGAATCACCAGCGAGCCCGAGCGCTCCAGCGACGGATGCAGGCGCATCAGCGAAATGATGATGAACGTCCACACGATCAGCAGCACCATGCCGATCGCGTTGATGAGAATCGTCAGGATCGAACCGGGCAGGTACCAGTTACCCAGGACCGCCAGCAGCGCCAGGACCACGACGAGGCCGACCGCGCGCTTCGGGGTCCGCCCGGCCTCGATGTCACCCTCCATCTCGGAGGCCAGGACGGCCTCGTCATCCTCAAGGGCGGCCTCGACGACCGAGCGCGCGCGAGCCTTGCTGGACGCGGCAGCACCCAGCAGCCAGCGCGGCCCCATGTCTCGCGCCGACAGCGAATAGGCCATGCGCGAGGAGGCGTAGATGTTCGCGGAAAACGCGGAGATCAGCGCCATGAAAATAATGACGTTCATGAGCGTGCCGACCGCGGGGACGCCAGCCATCTCGAGCACAGCGGCGAAGGCGTTCGTCTTCATGGCCTCGCTGTCCCACGGCAGCAGCGCGATCAGCAGGATGACGGAGCCGACATAGAACACGAGGATGCGGGTGACGACCGAGCGGATCGCGCTGCTCATCGCGGCGCGGGGATCCTCGGCCTCGGCAGCCGCGATCGTCACGATCTCCAGGCCACCGAAAGACGTAATGACGGCCAGGAGCGCGACCGCGATACCCGACAGGCCATTGGGCATAAAACCGTTGTGCCCCGAAATGTTCTGCCACACTCCCTCGTGGCCGGGCAGGGGGCCGACAATCGCCGTACGCGCAACCAGGTACACGCCCACACACAGGAAGGCGATAATCGCGACGATCTTCACCATCGACAGCCATGCCTCGATCTCGCCATACTGTCCGGCGGACAGCAGGTTAATGCCGCCAATAACGACGACAATAACGAGGGCCACCACCCACTGCGGGATATCCGGGAACCAGCCGACGAAGAACGTCGCCGCGCCCGTCACCTCCAGGCCCGACACCATGATGAGCATGACCCAATACAGCCATCCGATCGTGAAGCCTGCCCAGCGGCCGATCCCGGCCTCGGCGTATGACGAGAAGGAACCCGTCGTGGGTAGAGACGAGGCCAGCTCCGCGAGGGCCAGCATGACCGACACGACGATAAACGCGGCCACCGTATAGGACACGATGACGGCGGGTCCGGCCTGGTGGATCGCGGAACCCGTGCCCAGGAAGAAGCCGGCGCCAATGGCGAGGCCGAGGGCCATCATGGACAGGTGCCACGTCTTAAAACGCTTACGTCCGGAGGCGGCCTCCGGCTCGGCGGGAGACGAAGAAACGGGTGTTGATTGGGGAGTCACACCGCCATACTAACGCCTGCCCCGACGCAGAGCTTTCAACTGAGAGTATGTGAGAGTGATGGTCCACTCGCGGGTCTGCGGGAGCCTCCAGCGACGCCAGTGCGCCATACCCGTAAAGACGAGGCCCACGATGATCGAGGCACCCATGCCGAGGACCGGCTGCCCCATGTACCAGAAGAGAACCGTCACAAGCGAGCACGCGAACGCCGGAGTCGCGTAGAGGTTGTTGCCGCCGAAGACGCGCGGGACCAGGCCGGCGGAGATGTCGCGGACCATGCCGCCGCCGATCGCCGTCATGATGCCCAGGAGGATCGCCGGCATGATCGCGAACCCCGCGTCGAGGGTCTTGATCGCACCGGTCGCGCTCCAACAGCCCAGCACCATGCCGTCGGCAATGACCAGGAGGACCGACCACACGCGCGAATCCATGCGGAAAGCCATCGCCACGAGGGCACCGATGATCGCGAACCACAGGTAGTAGGGGTCGGTGATGGCCACGGGCGCGCCCGTGCGCGTGGTCAGGAGCAGGTCGCGAATCATGCCGCCCGCGAGCGCCGTCATGATCGCGAGAATACAGAAGCCGACGGCATCGAAGTTGCGCTCTCGGGCAACCTTGCCGCCGAGGATGCCATTGAGGAGCACGCCCATGAGGTCAATGGCTCGGAAGACCTCGGGCAGGGAATTATTCAGGGCGTCGAGCAGGTGCATGGCGATCCGGAGGAGTCGATGAGTGTCGTTGTTCATATGCTACAGGGTTTGTCGTTCTGTCAGCGAGAGCCCCGGCCATCCCGTCTCACGCTGCCACCGGGTGCAACAATGTCCCCATGACTGCACTCTTCGCCGGGCTCACGACCCTGGACGTCCTGCATCGCCTCGACCACGTGCCGGACCCGTTACTGAAGGTCACCTCAACGGATTTCACAATGGCCGCCGGCGGTCCCGCGACGAACGCCGCCGTCACGTACGCGGCCCTGAGCGCCGCCTCGCGCGTTCTCTCTGATTCCGGCGACGAGGCCGGGGCCACCTCTTGCACTGTGGTTCCCTCCGCGGAAGCGCCCACGCTGTTGACGGCGCTCGGCGAGGGCCCAGTGTCAGCCTTCCTCGCCGCCGACCTGGCGGCCGCAGGCGTGCGCGTGCTGGACGCGACGGCGCTCACCGCTTCGTCTTCCGGCGCGGGCGAGCACCCGGCCAGGCCCGGTCAGCGTCAAGCGGCCCCGGCCTCGTCCCCCGCGGGGCGAGAGCCCGCCGTGTCCTCGATCATCGAGCACCCGAGCGGACGCATGGTGGCGTCCACGAACGCGCGGCTTGACGCGGATGCGGGGCGCGTCGCGGCCGAGCTGCCCGAGCGCGTCGGCGCGGTCCTCATCGACGGACACAACCCGGCGCTTGCGCACGCGGCCCTGACACTGGGCGTTCCCAAGATCGACGGGGATGACCCGTTCGCTCCGCTCGAGGCGCTCCCGCCGCACCCGCGCATCCTGGACGGCGGCTCGTGGAAGGACTGGCTCACTCCCCTGCTGGGCTTCGTCGACATTGCGGTCGTGTCGGAGGATTTCGCGCCGCCTCTCATGGCGCACCCTGATGGGGCGCAGGTCGCCGAGTTCCTGCGGGGCTTCGGCATCACGCGCACGGTGCGCACGCGCGGGGATCGCTCCGTGCAGTACTGGTGGGATGGTGCGACCGGCGAGGTTCCCGTTGACGCTGTTCCGGACGCGTCCACGCTGGGGGCGGGCGACGCCTTCCACGGGGCTTTCACGTGGGCGATCGAGCGCGGCGGGGACGCGGATCCGGAGCGCCTCATCCGCTTCGCGTCGGCTGTGGCCGCGGTGTCGGTGTCCTCCTTCGGCACCAGGCAGTGGCTGACATCCCCGACTCTCGTGGAGCTGGTGCGCGGCTGGTAGGTGTCTGGCGTCGGCGGGGCACAATATGCCGAACGAAGGTCGTCCAGCATGGGGCCTTCTCGGGCCCACTCGCGACAGAGTTCGCCCGGCAACCCACCTTCTTGGGCACCCCCGCGAAAAGTTCGCCCAGCAACCCGCCCTCTTGGGCACTTCCGCGAAAAAGTTCGCCCAGCACGCCAAAAAACGCTGATTTTAGGCCATTTTGGGTGCGCCGGGCGAACTATTTCGCGCTCACGCCAATAACAAGCCATGCCGGGAGAACTTTGTACCGGATCCAGGGCCGGTGCCGGTACAAAACTCTCCCCGCACGCAGCCCGGCGGCCGCACCCGGTACAAAACTCTCCCGGCACACCCGAAATACCCATTTTCGACGCATTTTGCGCCAGCAGGGAGAGTTTTATACCGCTTCCACCACCACCAAGCCGAGCAGGGCGAAAAAAGTCACGCACCAACACCCCACCTCACCCACCAACGCGCCCCTCCCCCAATTTCGCATGCAATTCACCTAAATGAACTTTCAACAAAGCCTAGAAACATTGCAATTCCAACGATCACAATTCAAATCTCGAAATACTCCCAGGGGAATTGCATGCGAAATTGGCGAGGCAGGATCAGAGGGTGGCGCAGGGTCAGGGCAGCAGCACACGAACCGCCCGATTGGAGCCCACCGCGGGGCCTGCGGGCCTGCGGGGCCTGGCCAGGCTCCGAGACGACGCGCCGAACCAGACATCAGCGACACAAGACCCACTGGTGTGGAGGGCGCCGGAGGGTCCGGAGGGCCAGGGCGGGCCTCGAGATCGACCACTCCGAGCCTTTAGGCTCGCGTGTGGCGATCTCGCGGGCGGCCGGGCCCGACGGCGCCCAGAACACCAGCGGCACCACAAGCAACGCCGGAAATCAGGCGGGCGTAGCAACGCCGAAAACCAGGTGGAATAACAGGCGCCGCAACGCACGCGGCGGGCAGCTAGCGGCTCACAGGCACCCAGCGACGCGCCCACTTTGCGGCCACGTCCGTCAGCGCGGGCAGGTGCGATGCGCCGGAGGCGGCCAGGGCGCGGTCCACGGCCTCGTCGGTGACGGGCACCCCGTCGACCGGCGTGTATTCGCCTGCAATACCGTCGGGCAAGGCGGTCATCTCGACATGGGAGCCGTCGGGCAGCAGGTGGAAGACTTCGCGCGTACGGTCGAGCAGGCCGGTTTCCTCGTCGAAGGAGTCGTGCGTGATGAGCACCGGAGCGCTGATGCCACGCAGCGCGTTTTCGCCGGAGACCATGGACATGTCGGCCAGGGTGCGCTTGGAGATGGTGAACTGTTGGCGCACTGACGCGGAGTCGTCGGGGACGGTGGTGGCGCCGTGGCGCTCGAGGTCGGAGAGCTGCACGTCGGAGAACACGAGGTTCCAGTCGTAGGAGAGGGGGCCGAGGACCGGGGAGACCAGCACGTATGTCTGCACGGCGGGCGGGCGGGAGCGCAGCGCGACGGCGGCGCCGAACTCGTGGCCGATGCAGATTTGGCGTGCGAAGCCCTGGTCTGCGAGCCATCCGGAGGCGGAGCGGAAGTCTTCGATGAGCGGATCGAAGGCGATGATTTCGTCGCCCGAGGCTCCGTGGCCGGAGTAATCGAAGGTGAGTGTCGCATAGCCCGCACGACGCAATATGCGACCGAGTGAGTCGAACATGCCCGATGCGTGACGATCCGAAAAAAAGGTGTGAGAAAAGATCACCGCAGCATCGCGGCAGTCCACGGGACGCGTGAATGTCCCGGAGAGGGACACTCCCCGGGGCGTCTCAATCGTTATCTGGCTCACGTATCAAACATAGCGCTTTCAGGCCCTCGGCGTGAAGGGGCGACCATACTGTGCACAAATGTGACAAGACGACACACCGCGCGAGAAAGAGCCGAGAAAAATCCCCGCTCAGGTCGAGGATCATGCGCCGGGGGACGCGGCACCATTAAGATGGGGTGCATATGCGCCGGTGGGAAGCGCGCCCACGAGGATCAGCGACCGCCCGCGCCAATGCGACGCCCACAACTTGCAGCGAGAGAAGGACATTCATGGGAACCAAGACCGGAATCCTCATCGGACTCGGCATCGGATACGTCCTAGGCACGCGCGCGGGCCGCGAACGCTACGAGCAGATCCGCGCGAATGCCTCGAAGCTGCGCCGTTTCCCGGTCGTTGCTCGTCCCTTGGACGCGGCGGGGCAGAAGATGTCCGACCTCGTGCGTGCGGGCGGCGAGCAGGTGACCGATAAGGTTGCCGACGCCGTGAAGGAACGCCTTTTCGGTGCCCCCGCCACGCAGCCCTCCGCCGGGTCCGCCACGTCGACGACGGTTGACGCGCAGGCGACGTCTTCGACGACGCAGCGTTGAGCGCGATGAGTCACGAGGCCGTGAGCGCGCACCAGCGGACCAGCGGCCAGGAACCCACGCGCGAGCAGATTAAGCGCTGGCGCAAGCACCTGGCGGAAGAGCGCATGGAGGCTCGCACATACCGCGATCTTTCGGAGCGCCGCACGGGCGAGGAGCGCGCTGTCCTCTTGCAGCTCGAGGAGGCGGAGCGCCGCCACGAGGAGTATTGGCTGGCGCGCCTCGGTGAGCACGCCCTGCCCGCCCCGAAGCCGCCGTTGCGCACGCGCGCCGCGTCGGTCCTCGCGCATCTTTTTGGCACGATTTTCATTCTGGCGATGGCTCAGCGCGCGGAGCAGCGTTCCGCGCGCGACGTGGATGATGATGTGCCGGCGCACATGCAGGCCGACGAGCAGATTCACGCCGAGGTCATCCGCTCCCTGGCGGCGAAGTCGCGCGAGACGCTGGCGGGCACGTTCCGCGCGGCGGTCTTCGGCGCGAACGATGGCCTCGTGTCGAACCTGGCTCTCGTGCTGGGTGTGGCGGCCTCGGGCATGGAGCCGCACGTCGTCCTGCTGACGGGCGTGTCGGGCCTGCTCGCGGGCGCCCTGTCGATGGCGGCCGGCGAGTGGGTGAGTGTGCGCAGTCAGCGCGAGCTCCTCGACGCCTCGATCCCCGATCCGGACGCGCACCAGGCGGTGACGGACCTGGATGTGGACGCGAACGAGCTGGCCCTCGTGTTCCGCGCGCGCGGCGAGAGCGAGGAGGAGGCTGAGCGGCACGCGAAGCAGGTCTTTGCGCGCCTCGCCAAGCCGGCGACCGGCGAGTCCGGCGCGATCGCGCTGCGCGCGGCCCTCGGTGATAGCCCCGAGTCGGACGGCGCGGGAGATCAGGTGGGCACGCCCACGAAGGCGGCCCTGTCCTCGTTCTGTTTCTTCGCTATGGGCGCGATCTTCCCGTTGATCCCCTACATTCTGGGCCTGACGGGCCTGGCGGCGATCGCCGTCGCGGCCGCGATCGTCGGCGTCGCCCTGCTGTTTACGGGCGGCGTGGTCGGCATCCTCTCGGGTCAGGCGCCGACGCCCCGCGCGCTGCGCCAGCTCCTCGTGGGTTACGGCGCGGCGGGCGTCACCTACCTGCTGGGCCTGCTGTTCGGCACCTCGGTTTCCTGACGTCTCTACCGGGATGAGGCCGGGAAGGTCTCGGGGGACGAGGCCGGGGCTGACTCGCGCGTTCCCCTGGCCTCGGGCGAGGCGTGGAGCGGCGGCCGGGACCCACGTGTGCACCCGGTATGCGAGACTGGGGGCATGACGACTTTTCTTTCTCGGGCGCGCGGCGCCATGGTGGGCCTGGCGGTCGGCGACGCGGTGGGCACCACGAATGAGTTCAAGTGGGCGGGGACTTTCGAGCCGATTACGGACATGGTGGGTGGCGGCCCGTTCCTGCTGAAGCCGGGCCAGTGGACGGATGACACGTCGATGGCCCTGTGCATCGCGGATTCGCTGCTGGCGCAGGGCCGCTACGACTCGTTTGACGTGATGGACCGCTACCAGCGCTGGTTTTCGAAGGGCTACCGTTCGTCGACGGACAGGTGTTTCGATATCGGCGGCCAGGTGCGCGCCGCACTGTTCGATTACGAGCACGAGCGCCGCGTGCCGGTGACCGCCGAGCGCACGAACAGCGCCGGTAACGGCGCGATCATGCGTCTGGCGCCCATGGTGATCGCGGGTTTCCGCTCGCGTTCCCCTCGCGAGGTCGTTGCCACCGCGCGTCTGAGCGCGCGCGAGACGCACTTCTCGTTCGAGGCCGAGGCCGCCACCGAGGTGTTCGCCGCCCTGCTGGTGGGCGCGCTGCTGGGGTGGTCGCCGGAGCAGCTCATGGACGTCTCATGGGCGTCGACGGGTGCGGCTTTCGATGAAATGGCCGCTCGGGTGATCAGCCCGGATCCGCAGGTGCGCGCCTCGTGGGAGGCGGAAACCAACGGCTACATCGTGAACGGCCTGCGCCTGGCGGTGCATGGCCTCCTGGATTTCCCGTCCTTCAAGGACGCGACTCTGGCGATTGCGAACATGGGCGGCGACACGGACACGAACGCCGCGATCTACGGCCAGCTGGGCGGCGCGTTCTACGGGGTCGAGGCCATCCCGGCCTCGTGGAGGTCGACGTTGCATCAGGGCGAGGAGATCGACCAGCTGGCGCGTGACCTCGTGGAGCTGCGTCTGGAGCCGCCTGTCACTCGCTTTGACGAGGACCTGCAGGGCGAAGCACCCACCGCCTGACCGGCGTCCCCCTCTGGCCTGCGACTAAACTGGCTCTATCATGCCTGACTCTCGCTCCGCCACGCCCCGCTCATCTGAGCGCAAAGCACGCAAACCGCGCCCGCGCAACGCAGGACGCAGGCGCCCGCGCGAGCACGCGCGCCCCTTCAAGCCCTTCACGCCGGAGCAGCTAGCAGAACGCGCCGCGGCGATCCCCGTGATCGAGTTCCCGGACCTGCCGGTGAGCGAGCGCCGCGAGGAGATCGCGCGCGCCATCCGCGACCATCAGGTGGTCATCGTGTCGGGCGAGACGGGTTCGGGGAAGACGACGCAGCTACCGAAGATCTGCATGCAGCTCGGCCGCGGCGTCGCGGGCATGATCGGGCACACCCAGCCGCGCAGGCTTGCGGCGCGCTCGGTCGCGGATCGCATCGCCGACGAGCTGGGCCAGACCGTGGGCCGCGAACCCGGCCAGGTGGTCGGCTACCAGGTGCGTTTCACGGACGAGGTCGGCCCCACGACCCTCGTCAAGCTGATGACGGACGGCATCTTGCTGGCGGAGATCCAGTCGGATCCGATGCTGCGCCGCTACGACACGCTCATCATCGACGAGGCCCACGAGCGCAGCCTGAACATCGACTTCATCCTGGGCTACGTGGCACGCCTGCTGCCCGCGCGCCCGGACCTGAAGGTCATCATCACGTCGGCGACGATCGACTCGGACCGTTTCGCGCGCCATTTCGGCACGTGGGAGGGCACGCCCGGCTCGGGTCGCCTGATCGAGCCCGCGCCGGTCATCGAGGTGTCGGGCCGCACGTACCCAGTCGAGATCCGCTACCGTCCGCTCGGCCCGACGACGCCCTCCTCGTACACGTCCGAGGCCTCGCCCGCGCAGGCGGACAATCCCATCGAGATCATCGAAACCACCGAGGCCACCGAGTCCGGCCCCATGCAGCTGGTCCTGGAGGATCCGGACGACGAGCTGGCGACGCTCGGCTACGGCATGGGCGAGGACATCGACGTGGAGACCGCGATCTGTCACGCGGTGGACGAGCTGAGCGCGGAGGGCGACGGCGACATCCTGGTGTTCCTGCCCGGCGAGCGCGACATCCGCGATACGGAGGCGGCCCTCCTCGATCACCTGAAGGGACGAGGCCGGCGCGCGGGAGACGACAAGGGCGCGCGTCCGGGAGACATCGAGATCCTGCCGCTGTACGCGCGGCTGACGGCGGCTGAGCAGCATCGCGTCTTCGAGCCGCACCGGCTGCGCCGCGTGGTCCTGGCGACGAACGTCGCGGAGACGTCGCTGACGGTGCCGGGCATCCGCTACGTGATCGACCCGGGTTTGGCGCGTATTTCCCGCTATTCCAATAAGACGAAGGTGCAGCGCCTGCCGATCGAGCCGATCAGCCAGGCGAGCGCGAACCAGCGCGCGGGCCGATGTGGCCGCGTCGCCGAGGGCGTGGCGATCCGCCTGTTCTCGCAGGCGGATTACAACTCGCGTCCGCGTTTCACCGAGCCGGAGATCCTGCGCACGTCGCTCGCCAGCGTCATCTTGCAGATGGCGTCCCTGGGCCTGGGCGCGGTCGAGGACTTCCCCTTCCTGGACGCCCCGGATCGGCGCGCGGTGCGCGACGGCGTCGCCCTCCTCGTGGAGATCGGCGCGCTCGCGCAGGACAGCGGGGCCGAGGACGCGGCCCCGGCCTCGTCCCAGTACAGGCTCACCGGCATCGGCCGGGACCTCGCGCGCCTGCCGATCGACCCGCGCCTGGGGCGCATGCTGCTGGAGGCCGAGCGCCTGGGATGCGCCTCGGAGGTGCTCGTCATCGTGGCGGCGCTGTCGATCCAGGACGTGCGCGAGCGCCCGGCCGAGCACCAGGGCGCGGCGGACGCCTCGCACGCACGCCTGGCGGACCCGCATTCGGACTTCATCACCTACCTGAACCTGTGGCGCTACCTGGCGGTGCAGGCACGCGACCTATCGGGCTCGGCGTTCCGGCGCCTGTGCCGCGCGGAGTTCTTCCACTACCTGCGGTGGCGCGAGTGGCGCGACGTGGTCGGCCAGCTTCGCCAGATGGCGAGGGCGCTGGGGATCGGCGTCGGGCCGGTGGGTGAGCCTTCGACGGGCGACGTCGTGGAGGCCGCCCAGTTCGGCGGCGCACAGGACGCGGCCGTGCGCGCGGTCCTGGCCTACGGGCAGGGCCCGGCGAGCGTGGACGCGGACCAGGTGCATCGCTCGCTGCTGGTCGGCCTGCTGTCCTACCTGGGCTCGTGGGATGAGACGAAGCGCGACTACGAGGGCGCGCGCGGCACGCACTTTACGATCTGGCCGGGCTCGGGCGTGAGCGGGCACCCCGCCTGGGTGATGACCGCGGAGCTCGTGGAGACCTCGCGCCTGTTCGCCCGCACGGTGGCCCGCATCCGCCCGGAGTGGGTGGAGCCGGCGGCGCGCGGCCTGCTCAAGCGCTCGTATTCGGAGCCGTTCTGGTCGGTCGCGAAGGGCGCGGCGATGGTCCGCGAGCGCGTGACCCTCTACGGGCTGACGCTGGCGGCGGACCGCGAGGTGCTGCTGGGTCGCTTGGGTGACCTCGTTATCGACGAGGCCGTGGCCGCCTCGCGCTCTCACGCTCCGCGCGCGGGGTCGCTGGAGGCGCTGGCGGCTGGCTTGGTGTCGGCGTCGAAGGATCCGCTGTCGTCGGGGTCGTTTGAGCCGCGTCATTTCGAGGAGCTGGCGGCCGCGCGCGAGGGGACGACGGCCCGCGAGCTGGCCCGCGAGATGTTCATTCGTAACGCCCTGGTGGATGGCCAGTGGAGGGAGAGGCACGGTTTCCAGCGCCGAAATGAGGCCCTGGTGGAGCAGGCGCGCGAGGTTGAGCGCCGCAGCCGCACCCACGGCCTCGTCGCGGACAAGCAGGCGCGTTTCCGTTTCTTCGACGACCTGATCCCCGAGCACGTGACCAGCGCGGCGGCGTTCAACCGCTGGTGGAAGGACGAGCGCCGGGAGCATCCCGATCTGCTGATCTACCCGGCATCCCTGCTGATGCCGCGCGAGGCGACCTCCGGCGAGGGCTTCCCGGATCGTTGGCAGTGCGGCGACCTGTCGCTGCCCTTGAGCTACGAGTTCGCGCCGGGCAGCCCGCGCGACGGCGTGTCGATGCGCATCCCGATCGAGGTGCTCGAGCGCGTGAGCGATGCGGGCACGGACTGGCTGGTGCCCGGCATGCGCGAGGACCTGCTGACCGAGGCGATCCGCGCCCTACCCAAGGGCGTGCGCCGCCTCCTGGCCCCCGCGCCGGACGTGGCCGCATCGGTGGCTCGCTGGATCGAGCAGGCGGGCGACGAGCCGGTCGAGGCGGCGCCCGCGGACAAGGCTGCCGGGAATGCAACGAAGGCTGCTGAGTCCGACGAGCCGGACCCGCTGAGCCTGGACGCCGCGATGGGCCGCCTGGCCGCGTGGGGCGCGACGTCGGGCAAGCTGTCGACGCGCAATTCCCCCGCGAAGGCGCCGAAGAAGGCCGCGCAGAAGGAGACTCCTGCGGCGGAATCCACCCAGCAGGGCGCGCCTGCCGCCGAGGCCCCCAAGCCCCGCCCCCTCACCGAGGGCCCCATCCTGGACGCCCTCGCCCACGCGGTGCGCGTGCTGCGCGGCGTGGACCTCAGCGAGGCGGACCTGGCGCACGCGCGCGCCCACCTGCCCGACCACCTGCGCATGACCTTCGTCGTCACCAACGCGTCGGGCAAGGAGCTGGGCGCGGGCAAGGACCTGGCCTACCTGCAGCGTTCCCTGGCCAGCGACGCGAATAAGGCGGTGCGCACGGCCGTGCGCGCGGCCCTCGAGGAGGCCGGAGAGAAGCAGGCGCGCAGGAACAAGCGCGGGCGCGGGGCCTCGGAGAAGGCCACCGCGCGAGGTGGGGACAATTCCTCCACCCCCACATCCGCGTCCAACAAGGGTGCGCAGTCCGCAGCCGGGGGCACGAAGGCGCCGAAGGCCGCCCAGGCCTCGTCCCCGGACCCAGCGTTCCACGCGGACGGCGTCACGCAGATGCCGACGCTGCCGCGCTCGATCACCCAGACCTCGGGCACGATGACGCTGCGGGCATTCCCCGCGCTGGTCCCCCAAGGCAGCGCCGCGGCCCCAGCTGCGGGCGTGCGCGTCATGGCCAGCGCCGCCGAAGCCGACCGCGAGCACCGCGCCGGCCTCGCCCGCCTGCTGCTCTCTCGCATCGCCCTGGCGACGAACCGGGTGACCACGCGGTGGACGGGCCGCGAGGCCCTCATGCTGGCGGCCTCCCCCTACGCGGACACGGCGGCCCTGGTCGCGGACGCGCAACTGGCCTCGGCCCTCGCCCTCGTGCACGAGCTCAGCACCCCCGCGGACGTGCGCGACCCCGAGGCCTTCGAGACGCTCGTGGCGGCCGCGCGCGACGCGCACGAGGACCGCGTCTACCAGATTCTCTCCCACGTCGTGCGGGCCCTGGAGGCCAGCGCCGAGGCCGACGCCGCCGTGCGCTCCCACCCCCAGGCCTCGCTCGAAGAGACGACGCGCGACGTCGCGGCGCATGGGAAGACCCTGCTCTACGAGGGTTTCGTGTCGGCGACGCCCGCCTCTGCGCTGCCGCACCTGGCCCGCTACCTGCGCGCCGGTGCTGTGCGCATCGAGCGCGCCGCCTCGTCGCCGGGGGCGTTGGCCCGCGACCTGGAGGACATGGACCGCATCCACCAGGCCGAGGCCGAGATCGCCGCCACGCGCGAGGCCCTGGAGCGTCGGCCCTACGACGCCCGCCGAGACGCCGCGCTCACTCAGGCGCGGTGGATGGCCGAGGAGCTGCGCGTGTCCATGTTCGCCCAGACCCTGGGCACCCCCAACAAGGTCTCCATGAAGCGCCTGCTCGGCGTGCTCGCGGGGGCGCGGTGAAGCGCGAGGAGGCACGTACCCTCGCGCGTTCCCTCATGGACGCGGCTGGACTGGTGGACTGGCGTTTCCGCTTCGACCACGCCAAGCGCCGGGCGGGGGCGTGCACGCATACCTCGCGCACGATCAGCCTGTCCGGGCCGCTCACCGACCTGTACGACGAAGGCACGATCCGGGGCGTCATCCTGCACGAGATCGCCCACGCCCTTGTCGGCCCCTCCCACGGGCACGACGCCGCGTGGAAGCGGGCCGCACGGGCCCTCGGCGCTCCGGATTCCGCCCGGCTGCCCTCGTCCCTTCCCTCCCCGGACGCGCCCTGGGTGGGCACGTGTCCTCGCTGCGGGGCCACCCGCCGCCTGTACCGGGCGCCGCGGCGTGTCTCCTCGTGCGGGGTGTGCTCACGCGCCTTCAACCCGGCGCTGATCCTCACGTGGGAGCACCGAGGAAAGCCCGCCTCGCCCGGGCGCGCCTACGAGCGCGAGCTCGCCGCAATCCGCCGCCGCCGTTAGCGTTACCAGCGCTGTTAACACTACTGCCGTCGTTAGCACCGCTACTTACCCAAAAATGTCGCACGTAATTCCCCCAACTCTCTTTCAAACTCTGAAACTAGACCGTTGAAATTGCAGGGTTTTATGCCGCTCTCAAAAACTGACCCAGTTAAATTACGTGCGACTTTTGGGGAGTGACCGACCAGGCCAGGCCCCGACCCCGGCCTCAGACCCAGCCTCGGACCCTACCCCCGCCCCGAAAGACTGTCCGCAGCCCGCATATGCCCACGTCACAGTTTTGTAACCCGGGCGGGCGCGCACACACCCGCCCGACGGCGATACCCTTGATCCAACACCCCCGAGAGAAGGAAGCCATGGGTACCACCGCCAGCCCCGACGCCACGACCGCTCCCGACCGCGAGGTCCTCACCTGGGAAGGTTTCGGCGACGCATCCCGTGAGCTCACCCAGCAGATCGTCGACTCCGGCTGGATCCCGGACCTGATCGTCGCCATCGCGCGCGGCGGCCTCATCCCGGCCGGCGCCATCGCCTACGCAATGGACGTCAAGGCGATCGGCACCATGAACGTCGAGTTCTACTCCGGCATCGGCGAGACCCTCGCCGAACCCATCCTGCTGCCCCCGCTCATGGACGTCTCCGCCATGAACGGCAAGCGCGTCCTCGTCGTCGACGACGTCGCCGACTCCGGCAAAACCCTCAAGATGGTCATGGACCTCATCGACGAGCACGGCCTCTCTCTCGATGGCTCCTCCTCCGTGCGCGTCGAGGCGCGCAGCGCGGTCATCTACAAGAAGCCCGTGTCCATCATCGACCCCGACTACGTGTGGGCGCACACCGACAAGTGGATCAACTTCCCCTGGTCGACGCTGCCCGTCATCAAGCCGTGACTTCCTCTCGGGCGGGCTCAGGACGGCAGGCGGCCGCCTCTCCCGGCCGCGCCCAGGCCTCGTCGATCACCCGGTGCATCGTCGAGGCCGTGGCCGAGCGCGCACGCCTCGGTGACCCCGTGCGCGTGCTGGGCCTGACCGGCCCTCCGGGGACCGGCAAGACGACGATCGCCGCCGAGCTGGCGCGCGCCCTTCCCGAGGCCGGCGTCCCCGTCGCCGGACTGGCCCCCATGGACGGCTTCCACATGTCCAACGCGGTGCTGGCCGCGCGAGGGATCGCGGACCACAAGGGCGCGCCCGACACCTTCGACGTGGGCGGTTTCGTCGCCCTCCTGGGGCGCGTGCGTCGCGCGGACGGCGTGGTCCTCGCCCCCGACTACCGGCGCGACCTGCACGAGCCCGTCGCGGCCTCGCTGCCTGTCGAGGTCGACGGCGTCGTCATCACGGAGGGCAACTACCTGGGCCTCGAGCTGCCCGGCTGGGCGGACGTGCGCGGCCTCATCGACCTGCTCGTCTTTATTGACACGCCTTTCGAGGAGCTCGCATCGCGCCTCATCGACCGGCACATGAGCTTTGGGCGCGACCGCGCGGACGCGGCGCACTGGGTGCGCACCGTGGACGCGGCGAACATGGCGTTGGTCGAGCGCACGAAGGAGCGCGCGGACCTCATCCTGTCGCTGTAGGCGCGCCTGCCGCTGTAGGCGAGTCCTGCCGCTGTAGGCGCGTCGGACCGACGCATCACAGCCTCATTACTGCGCCCACACCCCCATAATTTCGCACGTAATTTCCCACGGTCAGTTTTAGAGCACGGCCGAAAACCGCATGATTTCAACGATCCGATTTCAACATTTGAAATGCCAGGGAGCGAATTACGTGCGACTTTTCAGGGGACGGTCATGCCAAACGGTTGCCATGCTTGCCGTCGATAAGTAGCGCGCATTTTCAACCACTTCCAAGTAAGGTGAACCTATGTTCCTCTTGCTCGGCCTTCTCGGCGGCTTCATCACGGGCATCTCCCCGTGCATCCTCCCGGTCCTACCCGCGCTCTTCCTGGGCGCCGCGGGCGGGCGCGACTCCGCGTCCTCCTCGAACGAGGCCGGGGCCGCCCGCTCCTCCGCATCCTCTGACGAAGCGAAGGCGGGCGTGGATCCGTCGCTCTTCCGTCTCACTCCGGGCGTGAACCTGGGCGGGGAGGCGCCGAAGAAGGCAGCTGTCGCAGCACAGAGCGGCGAGTCGGTGACGCGCCGCCCGGTGCTCATCGTCCTGGGCCTGGTGACCTCGTTCATGCTGATCACGGTCGCGGGTTCGGCGCTGCTGAGCCTGCTGAACCTGCCGCAGGCGCTGATCCGCTGGACGGGCATCATCCTGCTGCTGGCCGTCGGTATCGGCATGATCGTTCCGAAGATCATGGAGATCCTGGAGCGCCCGTTCGCACGCCTGGCGCCTCGTACGACGGGTGACAGCGCGGGCTTCGGCCTCGGCCTCGTTTTGGGCGCGGCGTTCGTGCCGTGCGCAGGTCCGGTGCTGACCTCGATCATCGTGGCCTCGAGCTCCGGGCAGATCACGTGGCACATCATCGGCCTGGCCGTCTCCTTCGCGATTGGCGTGTCGATCCCGCTGATGATCGTCGCGATCGCGGGTTCCGGGGTGGCGGCGCGCTTCCTGAAGTCGCGCCAGCGTCCCCTGCGCATTGCGGCGGGCGTCGCCATGATCGCGCTCGCGCTGGGTATCGCGACGGACGCTCCGATGGCTCTGCAGCGCATGATTCCCGACTACACGGCCTCGCTGGAGGCGGGCACCGAGGGCGCCTGCGAGGACGGCGCGTGCGAGCCCGAAAAGGAGGTCGAGGCCAGCACCGACTTCGCGCAGTGCGCGCGCGGCGGCGCGAAGGATTGCGGCGTGATGCCGACGATTCAGGCCTCGGAGTGGCTGAATTCCCTGGGCCAGCCGTCCGGGATGGTGACGCTCGTGGACTTCTGGTCGAGTTCGTGCACGAACTGCCAGCGCGAGATCCCCGAGCTTGAGGCCATCTACGAGAAGTACAAGGACTACGGCCTGGTCGTGGTGGGCGTGCACTCGCCCCAGCAGGCCTACGAGCGCGACCCTGCGGTCGTGAACGCGTCGATCGACAAGCTGGGCATCACCTACCCGGTCGCGCTGGACCCCGACCTCGAGGCCTTCAAGGCCTACGGCGCGACGGCGTGGCCGACCCACTACATCGCGGGCGCGGACGGCCAGCTGGTCGCGGTGGGTCGCGGCACGAAGGGCGTCGAGGAGCAGATCCGTACCCTCCTCACCCAGGCGGGAGCGACCCTGCCCGACTGAGGCACGCAGGCTTTCACGTAGTGAGCGGCTGCCCCGCGCAGGCTTTCACGCCGCAAGCGACCACCTCACGCACGATTGAACGCAGCAAGCGGCTGCCCCGCATGGGGTAGCCGCTCGCTCTATCCGGCGTCGATACTTATCCCCCCGACCAATTTCGCATGCAATTCCCCCGCAGCTCTTTCAAGATTTGAAATCAGATCGTTGAAATCATGCGGTTTTCCCGAGGTACCAAAAAGACCTCGGCAGGGAATTGCATGCGAAATTGAAGAGGCTACCCAGCATCAGCCAACGCGGCACAACGCATCAGCCAACCCGCCTCGTGCCAATCAGTGCCACTCGGCGTTACCGACAGCCCAGGTGCCGTCCTCCTGCTCGACGAGGGTCAGGAACACCAACTCGCGGACCGGCTCATGCGAGCCATCCGCGTAGGAGCGCGTGAAGCTGACGAGCCTCACCCACTCATTGCCTTCGCGGCGGGGCGATTCCCTGCCTTCGACGCCGATGTTCTCAATCGTGACAGTCGTGTGGGAGCGGTTCGGCACCAACGGCAGGAACTCGCCCTGTCCCTTCACCAGCTCGGGGGTCGGCGTGTGCTTACGCTGCAGCTCGGGTGTTTCGTAGACGCTCGCACGGATGGACGCGAACGCGTCCGTGACGTCGCGCGACGCGTCCCACGTTTGATTGGTGATGACGTAGGCGGAGCACACCGCGTCAGCGTCCTTGCGATCAACGGTGGACGGGTCGGGCAGAAGGTCGTCGAGCCACTGAACCGATGCGGGGTGCAGGCAGGTTCCGTCGGGCGCAGAGGTGCCGTCCTCGCACGGGGGCATGCTCGAGGCCGTGGCCTCCGGGGTGGGGGCCGCCTCGGACTGCGGCGCGGTGTCGGGCGCCTGTGAAGCCTCGCCGGACGAGGCACCACTCATTCCCCCGTTTGAATCGGAGCTCGCCTTCGAGGCCGTGGTTCCCGAGTCCGCGCTCGTCAGGAACGTGCGCGCCATGAAGAAGCCACCGACGCCCAGGACGAGGGCGACGGCTGCGACCAGTGCAATGACGACGATTGTCGTCCGCTCACCACGTGCGACTTTTTTCAGTGCGTTCATATGCATCCTTAGTTTGTGTTGTGTATGCGCGTGTCATCGTCTGTGAAGCTTGGCCGCTCACCGCAGAACGTGCAGTGGCTGACCGACATGCCAGCAATCTCACCGTAATCCGTGACACGGACAACAAACAAGCTTGTCCCATTGGCAGAACGCGTTTGACAACGCGGCGTTCTCGAACTGCACCCCGGCCTCGCGCACCCAGGCCTCGCAACCCAACCCGAGCCTCATAACCCGGCCGAGCCTCATAACCCGGTCCGAGCCTCGTAACCCGACCCAAGCCTCGCAACCCAACCCAGGCCTCGTGCACCCACCTCCCCCACACCCTCAATTACCCCACAATGTCGCATGCAATTCCCCCACACTTCTTTCAAGATTTGAAGTCAGATCGTTGAAATCATGCGGTTTTCTCGAGGTTCGCCAAAGACCCCAGGAAGGAATTGCATGCGAAATTTCTTAGTTATCCACAGATTTTTCAAACAGCTCACATAAAGCGCCACAAAGTAGCATGATCTGTGCATGGACCTCAACGAAGAGCTACGTAAACGGCACGGAATCACCAAACTATCGAGCCTGCGCCACGCAGAGCTCACTCCTTCAATGTTGCCAGCTGGTATCAGTCACTACCGAGGCTGGATCTATGACAAGAACAGCTTCACTCTCGATCAGGTACGCGCTTTCATATACAACGCGTGCCTGTCGTGCGTGAGTGCGGCGAAGTTCTATGACTTACCAGTCGCCACTGGGGAACTCCCACAGCGGACTCATTTGTCGGTCAGACACAGCCGCGGAATGCACTTCTCAAAGCTCCGCCGTTTCGACGATGTATGCGTCCACTGGGAGCCGGTCCTGAGCGAAGAAGAAGAACGAACACATGTAGCGAGCATCGGGACAGTCTTGGAGCGAGTGCTCGTCTGCATGCCGCTGAAGGTGTCTCTCCCGATGCTCGACGCTGCGCGCAATCGTGGCCTCTACGACGTCTCGACGCTCGCTATCCCTCCAACCGGCAGCCGACTGCCTCACCTCAGAGAAGCGCTTTCCCTCTCGTCGGAACGCGCCCGCTCAATCCTCGAAACTGTTGCCCGCTTGCAGCTCATTGACATGGGGCTGACACCGCAGGTCGGGGTCTGGATCGAAGGAGTCGGCGAGGTCGACATGATCATCCTTGGCTTCATCGTCATCGAGGTGGATGGGTGGGCCTTCCATTCATCGAAAGAGCAGCGCGAGAAGGACCTCAAGCGGGATCGAGAACTTCTAAGGCGCGGATACGTCGTCCTTCGATTCACCTATGACGACGTCATGAATGGCGACTTTGCGCGAGAGGTCCCAGTATCGGTGGAGGCCCTCCGTCGCCTCGTCCCCGACACCGGAACGGAAGACGCGCAGGCCGCAGTGAAGAACGCTGGCTTCCTTGACATCCTGAGTGGCTACCTCGCCGGGTACTACCTTCAACACTAATTTCGCATGCAATTCCCCAGCGACTCTTTCAACATTTGAATCCAGATCGTTGAAATCATGCGGTTTTCGCGAGGTCCCGAATGGTACCTCAGAGGGAATTGCATGCGAAATTGAAGAGGCTATCCAGAAATCAGTCAGGACAGCGCACCAACCAGGCCGGTCAGCGCGCGGAACGTGCCGAGGCGCCATGCCCGCCAGCGCACCATGCCCGCCAGTTAAGAAGCCGCACCCGTCAGCGCACCAGATCAACAATGACCGGGGTGACCCGCTCAATGACCTCGAGGGTGTCGAGGAAGTCCTGATGCCCGCCGTACCAGGGGTCGGGCACGTCGCCGCTGCCCTCGGGGTCGAGGTCGCGGTACAGGCAGATGCGCGGGGCATCGACGGAGAGCAGGTCGGCGGCAGACGCAGGCGCGCCCTCGTGCTCGATCCCCGCCCGATCGGCGAGGCGCTCCAGCACACTCAGATGCCGCGAGGTCATGGCCAGCACGAGGTCCCACTCCCCCAGCTCGCCGGCGCGGATCTGACGCGCGCGGTGGTCGGGCACGGCGTACCCGGCGTCGCGCAGCACGCGGGCGGCGCGACGGTCGATCGGGTTGCCGGCTTCCTCGTCGGACACACCGGCGCTATCGACGACGACGTCCACGCCGGCGCGCGCGGCGGCCTGTTCGAGGATCGCGTGGGCCATCGTGGATCGGCAGATATTGCCGGTGCACACCATGAGGACGCGGGCGGGGCGGTTCATGATCATTTCCGTTCGTTCGGGGTAAGAAAGCAGGAGACAGGTACGAGGCCGGGGCGGGCTCCGGCAGGCGCAGGGTCAGGCGGCAGGCTGGTCCGCGCGCACGTGCGCACACGCACGCAGGCGCGCAGAACCCGGGAGCGCGAGCCTCAGAGCAGCGTCAGGTAGGCGCGCACGGCCTGGGCGCTGTGGGCGGCGGCGCGGGCACCATCCATGTGGAAGGCCTGATCGGCGGTGGGGCCGCACAGGTCGGAGACGGCTCGCAGCGAGATCCAGTCGACGTCGGAGGACCAGCAGACCTGGGCCATCGCGCAGGTTTCCATGTCGGTGCCGATGGCGTCGGGGAAGCGTTCGCGCATGGGGCCGACGTTGGCCTCGGTGCAGAAGGAGTCGGAGGAGACAATGCGGCCGGTGCGCACGGGGTGCTCGATGAGGCCGCGCAGGATGGGCAGGCGTTCTTCGGCGGCTTCGGAGGTGGTGTAGTCGACGGGCATCTGGGGGACCTGGCCCATGGCATAGCCGAAGGCGGTCGCGTCGGCCTGCCCGTAGATGGCGCGGGTGCCGGCGGCGATGTCGCCGACGTTGATGTCGCGGGCGAGTCCGCCGGTGGTGCCGGCCGCGATGACGATGGGGGCCTCGACGAGGGTGAGGGCGCGCGCGGTCGCGGACGCGGCGTTGGCCAGGCCGATGCCGGAGGTGACGACCAGGACGGTGCGTCCTTCGAGGATGCCGAGCACGAAGCGCTGGGTCTTGTGGGTGCCCGCGAGGACGGCCTGGGGCGTCTCGTCGTCCCCGATGGGCGCGAGCTCGTGCAGGAGGGGCGCGGCCTCCATGTCCATGGCGGCTTGGATGATGGCGTCGACGCGGATGCGCTCGGGGAAGCTGAGTTTCATAGGTCCCATCGTAGGGGACGAGGCCCGCCCCGGTCGCGCTCGCCTCGCGCGGGGGTGGCCGCACTGTATGTGTACACCCCCTTTCCTGGGTCCCCCTAAAGTCGCACGTAATTTAACACGGTCATTTTTGGACATAGCCCACAAACGTTGCAATTCCAACGATGCAATTTCAAAGTCCGAAATAAGCGCAGGGGAATTACGTGCGAGATTGTTGAGGAACCACAGGGCCGGGTCGGGGCCGTGAGCGTCGGTAGCACGGCGAGCACGCGCCACAGGCACGGCGAGGAACGCCACAGGCACGGCGGGCACGCACCACAAGTGCGGCGGGCACGCACCACAGGCGGCGCGCCCACACGCCCCGGCCTCGCGCGAATCAGGCGGTGCGGCGCACCCACGCGCACGCGCCGGCCAGGCCGAGGAAGGCGGCGCCGAGGCCGAGGTAGGGGTAGATGCCCGCCGAGCCGGAGTTGGGCAGGACGCCGACCTGGGTGTCGACGACGCGGATGGCGGGCAGCGCGGCGGCACCGGCGCCCGCGGCGGGGATGACGCGGATGGAGGTGAAGCCCTCGTCGGCTCCGAAGTCGGTGGTGATCACCGTGGAGGCCGAGGCGTCGGTGCCCACCTCGATGTGGAAGGGGACGGCGCGGGGCAGGAGGACGTGTCCGGCGGGGGCGCGGGTTTCGACGAGCCAGTAGGTCTTGCCGGTCTCGAGGGGCGCGGTGACGAACTGCGATTCGCCGTCGGAGACGGAGACCGGGGTGCCGGTCAGGGCCTCGTTGTCGTAGATCGCGAAGGCGGCGCCCTCAAGCGGGTAGGTGCCGTCCTCGTTGGCCGTGCCGACGGGCTGGGTGCCGGCCTTTTCGATGCGAATGGTGCGCGGGCGGGCGGGCGCGCAGGCCTCGTTGTTGGCGGCGCCGTCGTGGTCGTAGGGGCCGGCGACGGAGTTGTAGAGGCCTCGCTTGGGGGTGAGGCGCCCGCGCGAGGGGACGCACTCGAGGGCGGCCTCGCTGTACCCGGCGGCTTTCCGGTCGCGGGCGACGGTCATGCGGATGAACCAGGTCGCAGACGCCCCGGGCTCGACGGTGGTGCCCTGGGTGAGGACGTAGGTGGCGGCGCGGTTTTGCGCGCGTGCGCTGCGCAGGCCATCGAGAGAGGTGGCGATCGTGGCGGAGCGCAGGGTGAGGCCGGGCGCCAAGGCCGGGGTGTCGACGAGGCGACCGGTCGTGCCCGCGATCGTGCCGTCATTCGTGGCGGTCACGCGGTAAGTGACGGTGATCGTGTCGCCCGAGGCGCCCTCAACACTCTCCACGGCCTTGTCGATGCGCAGCTTGGGGGCCTGCTGCTGGATCGTGAAGTTGCAGGTGATCGGCACGGCAGCCGCGGTCTTGGCCGGGGGCACGTCGGAGAAGTCGATGCCGCCGGTCATGGGGTCGCGCGTGACGTTGACGGCCTCGCCGATGCCGTTCACGCACGTAATGTCGGTCAGCTCCCAGCGCGCCGAGTTCGGGTCGTCTGAGACCTTCCACGGGCCGAAGTAGCCGGGTTCACCGAAGCGCAGGGGGCGGCGTCCGGGGATGCGCGGGCCGGTCTCGGCGATGACGAACTGGGAGTAGCCGGGGATGAAGGCCTGGTATCCCGAGGTCACGGTGCCGTCCTTGCCGTAGCCCGTGGGGGTCAGGGGGCTGTCCTCGAAGGAGGACCAGTCGACGAAGCCGGAGGCATTCTGATCGGTGGCGAGGGGCTCACCCGTGGGCGATACGAAGTCGCCGATGCCCAGCGTCGTGAAGCTGAAGGAGGGGATTGTGCCGCCGATCGCCTCGGACTGCGGGGTGACGGTCTTCGCGATGCGGATGTAGCGTTCCTGGCTGAAGGTGGCGTACAGGCACCCGTAGGAGCTCTTGTTTTCCTTCGAGCTGAAGGTGGAGACGGGGGTGACGCCTTCGGGCGGGGTCGCCGGGCAGGCGCCGTCAGCGCTGGGCGTGAAGCCGGAGAGGACGAGGCGGTACGGGATGCCGTCGATCATCACGGTCTTGTTCGAGGTGGTCCGCGAGATCGTTAGCACGTCGTCGGAGTTGGGGCTCTGGTCGGGCGCGCCCGCGGCGTCCGGGTAGGCGGCCGGGTTGTTCGTGTAGATGTCGCGGTTGCCTCGGCCCTTGCCGACGTGGCGGTAGCAGTACCAGACGCCCGAGCCGGCGTCGCGGTTGAGGGCGGCGTAGGGCGCGTTCGCGGGGCACGAGGTCGGCCCGCTGGCGCGCGAGGCGAGCATGTAGGCACCCTCGTCGCTCAGGGCGGCGGTAGTGTCGGCGTCATCCTCGGTCTCCTCCTGGTCGAAGGGGAAGGAATCCTCGATACCGCCGATATTGACATCGATCGTCGAGTGCACCCACTTGTTGGCCGACAGCACCTGAAAGTTGTTGTGCCGCACGGTCCCCAGCAGGAAGGGCTGGCCGATGGGGACGTTACCGGGGTTGTTCGGCTTGTATCCCAGGGCGTTGGTGTCCTGCGGCGAGATGACGCCGGTACTCACGGGGTTCGCGGCGGGCAGGCCGCGCGCGATGTAGGTCCAGTAGTCCCCGGCCGCGACGCTCGCGTCCAGCATCGGCTGGGCGACTCCGGCCTGGAAGGGGGCCGAGGACTGGGCTGGGTCGGCCGCGTCAAAGGGGCCCGCGCCGCGCACGGTTCCCACGTAGGCGTTATCGGGAACGTTCGTCGTGCGGTCCATGGCCGAGCCGTTGATGACGGCCGCGCCGAGGCGTCCGCTCGATGAGGCGACGGGGACGGTGCCGCCGCCGGGTGTTTCCAGTGTTGCGTCGGCGTCAGCGCGCTCGGGGGCGACGAGGCCGGTCAGGGCCGCGGTGGTCACGAAGAGGAGGGAGGACAGTGTGCGCGCAACGGCGCGACGAGGCCGGGGTTCGGTCTGCGCGTCCGTGGCGCGGCGGGAGCGGGCGCCGCAGGGGTGGTGCTCCACGAGCCCTCCAGAGTGTTTGACAGTTACTCACCGACTCTAGCGTAGATACGCGCGAGCGCGCGGGTGAGCTTGCTCGCTCAGGCCCCCGCGCTTGCGCGTATCGGGTGGCCGCTCGCGGCCACGCAATGAGGTCGTTTACTGCTTGCCGCGCTCCTCGAGCAGCTTCTTCAGGGCAGCGGTCCGGCCCGCGTCGATCTCCGCCTCGGAGATCTGCTCGGCGGAGGCCAGCAGGTCGGGGGTGGCGGGCGCAGCGCCAGCGTCAGCAGCGGCAGCGTCAGCAGCGCCAGCGTCAGCAGGGCCAGCGCCAGCGGCGCCGGAAGCGCCAGACGCGGGCTCTGTGGCCGCAGGATCAGTGGAAGCAGGCGCGCCGGGCTCAGCGGCAGCGCCGGACTCAGCCCCGGCCTCGTCCCCGGGCTCAGCGGAAGCGAGCGTGCCAGCGGCAGCGGCGCCTTCGATCTCCTGCGGCTCCTCGTCGTTGCGCTTGCGGGAGCGCAGCCAGAGGATGCCGGCAACGAGCAGGATGACGGCGACGGACGCGAGGACGGCGATCATCCACGGCTTCATGACGGAGCCCTTGACTTGCGCGGCTTCGGCGGCGACGGCCTCTTCGTCCATGGGGACGCGCTCGCCGGTCACGAGGAGGCGGTGCGTGTTGACGCCGTAGGGGGTACAGGTGATGAGGGTGGCCAGGTCCTTGCCCTCGACCTTGTTAAGGGACTCGGTCTCGTGGGGCAGGACGACGCGGATGTCGGTGACCTGGTACTTGAGGTGGCGCCCAGCGGTCTCGATGTAGAAGTAGTCGCCCATCTTGACGCTGGTCAGCTGGTCGAACATGGTCGCGTTGCCTAGGCCGGTGTGGCCGGTGAGGACCGTGTGCGTGGATTCGCCGCCGACGGGCAGGGCGGTGCCGAAGAGGTGGCCGATGCCCTTGTCGAGCGTCGCGGTGTCGGTGCCGTGGTAAATCGGCAGGTTGACGTCGATCGAGGGGATCTTGATGGTCGCCATGACGTCGTTGAGGTTGAGCTGGCTCAGGTAGTCCTGGTACTGCGCGGTGCCGGGGCGCTGGGCGTCCAGCCAGGGGTCGAGGATCGGCGACTCGGAGGCCTTGAGGTTGTATTCGTCGGCGCGGCGCAGGGACTCGGCGACGGCGTCGGGGCCGGCCTGCTCGGCGACGGCACTGAATTCGGAGGCGATGCGTTCCTGGCGCTGGTTGTTGTACTGGGTCGCGAAGACGGGGTACAGGAGGACCAGGATGCCGGCCAGCAGCAGGATCGGGGGCGCGATCGTCAGGAGACGCCACTTGAGGGGTGTCTTCTTTTTGTCGGGCGCTTGGGTGCTCACGCTTTCTCCGTTCATTGCCGAGGCCGTGAAAGTTTGTCTGGTTACAGGGTAGTACCGCTTGGGGCGGTTGCGGGCAACGCAAGGGGGGTGTGGACCCGCGGGTCCACACCCCCCTGTGTGTCGCTAGCTAGGCTCAGGCGTCGGCCTGCTCCTTGCGGCGCTTGTTGGCCAGCGCAATCGCACCGGAGCCGCCCACGAGGAGGGCGCCAGCGCCGATCAGCACGCCGATGCCGGCAGCACCGGTCAGCGGCAGGTTGAAGCCACCGTTCTTCGGGACGTCCTTCACCGTGGTGTTGAGGGTGTACTCGTTGTCAGCGTTGGAGTTGCCCTCGAGGATCTGGAAGGCGATCGGGCGGGTCTGGAGCTCGAAGCCCTCGGGGGCCTTGGTCTCGACGAGGCAGTAGTAGCCGGGGTTGGCGACCTTGGCGTTGTTCGCCCAGTCGTTGTTGCGCAGGCCGTCGATGGTGACCTCACCGTTGGCGTCGGTCGCGTAGGTCGTGGTACCGGCGGGCGACAGCTTCTTGTCGAGGGTCGCGTCAACGGACTCGAAGTTCGCGGTCGGGGTCGTCTGAGGCGTGCACTGGTAGACCTCGAACTCGGCGCCCTTCAGCTTGGCGGAGGTATCCTTAGCGGAGACCTTGGTGATCTTCACCTTGCCGAACTTGGAGACAACCTCGGAGTTCGGGTAATCCGGCGGGGGAACCTCACCCGAGTTGGGCTTCCAGCCGTTGGAGGGGGAGTTGGGGAGCAGGATGGCCTTGTTCTTGAACAGGCCGTCGGCCTCAACCTTATCCTTGACGGTGCCGGCCAGGTCCATCTGGACCTTGGTGTTGTCGTCCTTGCGGTTGGCGATCAGCTTCGCGCGGCCATCAGCGGTGAACTCGGCGGTCCAGAACTTGGTCTTGCCATCGGTGCCATCGGCGGCGATCAGCTTGTAGTCGGTGCCCTTGGCCAGGGCGACCTCGCCGTTCTTGCCGTCGACGATCTTCAGCGTGATGCCGGCCTCGGGCAGCTCCACACGCTTGTCGTACTGGTCGACGACGTCGTAGTAGTCGAGGGCCTCAGCGGCGGGGATGTCCGACTTGATGGTGTAGGAGATGTCCGAGCCGATGGCCGGGGTGTTCTCGTCGGCGACGGTCTTCTCGATGCCGGCCTTGGAGTTCTTCGGGTAGGCGTGGACGTCGTAGACCCACTTGTTGAGGTCGGTCGGGTGCGTCATGGGCACCGTGATGATGAAGGGCTTGGAGCCGACGTAGCCGGCGGGGGTCACGGTCTCGGTCACGACGTAGGCGCCGAGGGGGAGGCTGTCAAACTTAGCCAGACCGCCACCGGCAGTGGTCTTGGTGACGGCAGCGTCAACGCCGTCAGCCTTCGCGGTGTCAACGTTGCCGTTGAAGCCAGCGAGCTTCTCCCAGCCGGCCTGCGTGGTGAGGTCGACGTTGGTCAGCTTCTCGACGGTGAAGGTCGCGCCGTCGAGGGGGTCGCCGGTCGCGGTGGCGTCCTCGAGGCCGTTGCCAGCGGTGGTGCCGTTGTTGGCGTCCTTGACCAGCTTGTGGATGGTGATGGAGCCGGTCTTGGTGGCGTCGAGGTCGACGAGCGACGGGGCGCGCGTGACGGTGGCAGCGAGGCCGAAGGCGGGGGCAGCCTGGGTCGCCGAGGTGGCGGCGGGCAGGGCCAGCGCGCCGGCGGCGACGGCGAAGGCTGCGAGCAGGCTCAGGCTGCGGCGGGTCTTCGTGGTGCTCATGGGTTTTCTTTCTCCTGTGTGTGTGATTTCGGGAGTTTTTTCTGATGGTGGGTCTCGTGGTCACGGGACCTCATGGGTGGCTCAGGCGGTTGCCTTGCGCCTCTTGGTGGTGACCACAGTCATCACCATCGCCCCGGACATGAGCGCCGCTGCGACGCCGATGTAGGGGTAGATTCCGGTGCTGCCGGCCTTGGGCAGCTCGCCAACCTCGGTGTCCTTGACGAGGATGGTTGCCTTGCGGGTCTGGCCGACCATGAAGCCCTTGTCGCCAGCGAGGCTGCCAGCATCAGAGGAGAAGGCCTGGACGGCGCTCGTGGCCCACTTGGCAGAGTCCGTGAGGTCGGCCGCGAGCTCAACGTTCGTGCCGGAGCCGCCGGCGTGGACGGTGGTCAGCTTGAACTCAAGGGGCTGGGGCAGGAGCGAGTGTCCGGCGGGGGCCTTGGTCTCGACCAGCCAGTAGGCGGTGTCGATGTTCAGGTCGCTGACGGACCAGTAGTAGCCGTCGGTCGCGGTCGCCTGGGTCAGGGTCTTGACCACGGTGGCGTTCGCATCGGTGTTCGGGTTGGCGTTGTAGATCGCGAACTCGGCGCCGTCGAGGGGGTACAGCTTGACTCCGTTGGGGCCCGTGTACTGGTTCGAGCCATCCTTGAAGGTCTTGTTCGTGTTCTGCGTGCCGGCCTTCACCACCACGAAGTCGTGGGGAACGGTCGGGCCACAGGCCTTGTTGTTGCTCGTGCCGTCCCAGTCCTTGCCGTTCTGCGCCAGGACCTCGTTGAAGAGGCCCTTGCCGGGAGCCAGCTCGTTGTTTCCGTTGACGGAGCAGGCCAGGTCGGCCTCGTTGTAGCCGGCGGCCGCGGGGTTGCGGGTCACCGCGAAGCGGATCCAGTATTCCTTGGTGGCACCGGGGGCCAGCTCGACGCCGTCGGTCAGCGTGTAGACGCCGCCGGTAGCGGTCGCGTTGGACGCGGAGTCGAGGCCAGCCTGGGTTTCGGCGATCTTCGCGGACTGGATCTCGAGACCCTTGGCGAAGTCAGGCTTGTCGGTGAGCTTGCCGGTGTTGGCGGCCAGCGAGCCGTCGTTGGTGGCGACGATCTTGTAGTCCACGTTGAAGCTGGTGGCGCCATTCGCGCCGCCGTTGTTCTCGATGGTCTTCTGGACGCGCAGCTTGGGAGCCTGGTATTCGTTCACGAACGTACAGGTGATGGGGGCTGCCTCGTTGGTCGCTGCGCCGCCGACGTTCTTGAAGTTGACGCCGCGCTCGGTCTTGGTCACGGCGACGTCTTCACCGATTCCGTTGACGCACTTGATGTCCTTGAGGTTCCACTTGTCCTCGCCGCCGGTCGAGATGTCCTTCTCTGTGATGGTGAAGTCGGAGTTACCGACCTCGAAGGGGATGAAGGTCGAGTCGTACTTCGCGTTCGCCGCACCGAAGCCGGTGGGGGTCAGCGACGCGGCCGGGTCGGCTGCGGAGATGTACGAGGCCTTGGCGGGGGCGGAGGAAGCCGTGGGCTTCGTGACGGTCACCGTGCCGGTGGTCTCCGGGGTGCGGGCCGTATTGTCGCGCCAGGTGTCGCCGGTGGTCACCGCGAAGTTGGCGGCGGGGATCGTCGGGTTGGCACCCGAGGGGTCCTCGACGGCCTTCGCGATGCGCACGGAGCGCTCCTCGGTGATGACGCCGTAGAGGCAGGCGTAGTTGACCGAGAGCTCCTGGGTGACGAAGTAATCCGTGGGCTTGGCGTCCGCCGGAACGGTGGTCGGGCAGTTAGCCGTCGGGATGGAGTTGAAGTTCTCCGGGGTCAGGAAGTTGGTCGCGTTCGTCGCGGGGATGAAGCCCCACAGCTGCAGGCGGTAGGTGCGGCCGTTCTGTGTGAAGGTCTTGTCGGAGACGGTCTTCTCCAACTTAACGGTATCGGAGACGTAGGGATCCTCGTTGACGTTACCCTTCGCGCCCGGCCAGGTGCGAGGCGTGACCTCTTCCTTCACGAGCTGGTTGTGAGGCTGCTCTGCACCACCGTTGTAGTACTGGCTGTACAGGTCGTAGTCACCGTTGCCCTCGCCCACGTACTTGACGCAGTACATGCGTCCGGAGCGAGATTCGGGCAGGTTCGTGTAGCCCTGCGAGGGGTCGGCCGCGTTGACCGGGTTCGGCTCATAGGCAGGACCGATGAACTCACCAACGGCCGCGTAGCCGGGACGACCCGCTTCACCAGAAAGAACCAGGTCACGGGGTCGTTTTCCATTGATTAGCTGCGTCGCATCCCAGCCGTTTTGACCAAACTGGGGGGTGCAGAAACCGGCCACGCCATCCGTCTTCACGTAGGCGCCACCCTTGCGGTAAATGATCGTCGAGGCCAGGGTGTTGAAGGTCTCGTGGTTGATGAAGGGGAAGGCTTCGCCCTGGTCCCCAGGAATCAGGCCAGTGAACTTCAGGTTCAGGCTCGAGACGAAGTAGGGCTGGCCAAGACCGCCGGGGGCCGCCGCCTGTCCGATGGGCAGGTTGTTGTGGCGGATCGCGCCGAGCAGGAAGGTCTGACCCGGATCAACCTTGCCCGGGTTATTCGGCTTGAAGCCAATGGCGGACTGGCCGTTCACCCAGATCTTCGTGGGATCAGCGGCCCACTTGTCATAGTGCGACTGCATCCAGGCTTTACTGGCTGCAGTGTCACCATAGTCGCCGGTCTGGTTATCCCACTTCCACGGCGTACCGCGGGCGATGTAGGTCCATGCGTCCTTATTCTTAGCGGTTTCGCCACCAAGCCAAGTGTGTAGCTGCTTATTATCAGTGCGAAGCCGATTTTCGGTCATGCCGACGACGACGCCGTAACGGATGCTGTCATTTAGGTCCGAGCCGGTCGGGGTCTCGCGAGTATGACCCTCACCCATGATCGCGTCGACCATGCCGACATCAATCTTGGTAGCACCGGGCTCCTGAGCCGCCTGAGCCGCCTGGGGGGCGGCGACCTGGGAGACGACCAGTGTGCTGGCGGCAGTTGCCACGACGGCCAGGGCGGCCAGGGCGCGGGAGGCGGCTCCTGCTCGCTTGGTCCGCGCGTGGCCTGCGCGCGCTCGACTCGTTGCCATTAATCGCTCTCCTTGAGGACTCTTGCTTCGCTGTGTCGTACTCGGGGGGATGTCCCGAGAGGTTTTTCCACAACCTTGATGGCATCCAGACTACGACGCGGTTACTGAAAAATGCAACCCAATTTGTCCAACTCCCAAAGTGGGCTACCTTACAGAAAAATAGTCAAGCGACATTTCCGCAGGATAAAGCGGTTTTACCTATCGGTATCAGTCTATGAAAGTGTCTCCTATGACCTATTTTTAGCTTTTTTAACGGATGGCAACAAATCAAAATGTGGAACTTGACTGCACTTGACACATCCGCAACAACCAACCGAAGGTCCTATTTTCGCAGCGCTGTCACCCGCAAAGCGTCAAGTACTGCAAGGGAAACCTTTTGTGCTGTCATCCCCACGCCCTCGAACTTCTCCCCATCGACACATGCACCGAGCCACACCCCCGCGCTACGCACCCGCACGCACATCCCACCGCTCCCCCTCCCGCGCCACATACCCCACCACACCCCCGCATCACACCCCCGCATCACACCCCTGCACCACATGCCCCATCACACCGCCGCACCACGCCCCTGCACCACACGCTCCCGCACCATCACCGCCCCAAAGTCGCATGCAATTCCCCCACGGCACGAATCGGCGCACGCTTAAAAACCGCGGAATATCAACGATCCGACTTCAAAACTTGAAACATTCTCAGGGGAATTGCATGCGAAACTGCTGCGCGCGTGGGCGGCAGGGCCAGGGCGGTAACACGCGAACGACAGGCACGCCCGATTGAAAGCCGCCGCAGGGCCTGCGGGGCAATAGGAGTGTGACTGCGGCGCTCGTGGGCGGCGGCAGGGCCAGGGCAGGCCTCGAGATCGACCACTCCGAGCGAAGCTCGCGTGTGGCCGGGCGGGCCGCCGCCCACGAGCGCACAGAGCAGACACACCGAAACACTGCCGCCACAACAGGCAGCCCCCACGGCGGCTGCTGCACAATAGTCCCCATGGATCTTCGCCCCGTCGCCCTCGGCACATCTGTCACGACGTACGACCCGTCGCGCCCCACGCCCGCAGCTATCGTCTCGGGCGAGGTGGCCGCACACGATGCGCCGCACCCGCTGTCGGTTTTCGACATGTTCCGCATCGGTATCGGGCCGTCCTCGTCGCACACGGTGGGTCCGATGCGCGCGGGGCTCGCGTTCACGACGGAGCTCACGACGCTGAAGCCGCCCTCGCACATCACGATTGACCTATTCGGGTCGCTGGGTGCGACGGGTCGCGGTCACTCGACGGACCGCGCGGTCCTCCTCGGCCTGGCGGGCTACGACCCGGAGACGGTGGACATCGAGACGGTGGAGTCCATCCTGCCGGCCCTGGCCTCGTCGAGCATGTTGACGCTGCCGAGCGGCACGCAGGTCCCCCTCAACATCGCCGAGGACGTGCGGTTCGTGCCGCGCACGGTCCTGCCCTATCACGTGAACGCGCTGACGATCACAGCCTCCGACGAGGACGGCGCCACCATCCTGGAGCGCACCTATTATTCGGTGGGCGGCGGCTTCGTCATGATCCAGACGAATGACGACCCGCAAAACCCGGAGGTGTCCTCGCTCGCGACGAGCCAGGCGGGCGTCGGCATCGACGTTCCCGCGCCGCACCCCTTCGCGTCGGGCGCGCAGTTGCTCGCCGCGTGCGACGCGTCCGGCCTGAGCATCGCGGACCTCGTGCGCACGAACGAGGAGGCGGTGCGCCCCCACGAGACCGTCAACGCGTACCTGGATCGCATCGCCGACACGATGTTCGACTGCGTGGACGCGGGCACGTCGGCGGCGGGCATCCTGCCGGGCGGCCTGGATGTGCCGCGCCGCGCCCGCGCGCTCGCCGGAAAGCTCGCGGAGCGTCTGACGGGCGCCTCTTCTTCGTCGGACGAGGCCGGGGCCTCCTCGGGCGCATCCCCCGCGGACGGTGTGCGCTCCCCCGCGCGCGCCTGGGTGTCGACCCTGGCCGACCCGATGCGAGCGATGGACTGGGTGAACCTCTTCGCCCTGGCCGTCAACGAGGAGAACGCGGCGGGCCACCGCGTCGTGACGGCGCCGACGAACGGCGCGGCCGGCGTCATCCCCGCGGTGCTCGGCTACCTGGTGACGCACTGCCCGGAGACGGGTTCGACGCCCGGCGTGGCGGCGGGCCCTGCGACGGAGGACGGTGCGGTGACCCCGCTGGCACATATTCGTATGACGGCGGACTCCTCGGAGGATTGCTCGGATGATCCCGCGTCGCCCGAGGCGTGCGCGGCCCGCCGCCGCGCCCTCGTGCACGATTTCCTGCTGGCGGCGACCGCTATCGGCGCCCTCATTAAGACGAACGCGTCCATCGCTGGCGCGGAGGTTGGCTGCCAGGGCGAGGTCGGGTCGGCCTCGGCGATGGCGGCCGCCGGACTGGCGCAGGCCCTCGGCGGCACCCCGCAGCAGGTGGAAAACGCGGCAGAGATCGCGATGGAACACTCGCTGGGCCTCACGTGCGACCCGGTGGCGGGCCTCGTGCAGGTGCCGTGCATCGAGCGCAACGCGATCGCGGCCGTCAAGGCGATCAACGCGGCGCGCATGGCCCTGTGGGGCGACGGCCGCCACACGGTGAGCCTGGACGTCGTCATCGAGACGATGCGCCAGACCGGCAACGACATGCTCTCGAAGTACAAGGAGACGTCGGAGGGCGGCCTGGCCGTCAACGTCGTGGAGTGCTGAGGCCTGCGGGCCTGACTGCGGCGCTGAGCGTGGCCGCGGGGTATGGTCGCGGGGTATGGTCGCGGCCGGTGGCGGGGCCTAGCCGTGGCCGGTGGCGGAGCCTAGCCGCGGTGCCTGCAGACGACAGCAGCACCCAGCCGAACAAATTTCGCACGTAATTTCCCTCGGTCATTTTTTGAGACCACCCGAAAACGTTGCAATTCCAACGGCACGAATTCAATGTTTGAAGCAATCACAGGGGAATTACGTGCGAAATTACTGATCGCGCACGTTAACCCGATAGGTGGCGGCCTGGGCCCTTTCATGCGCACGTTAACCCTTGAGGCGGTGCCCTGGGCGGGTTGCCCACCATGCCGCCAATGGGGTTTAGCTGCGCATTAGCGGGTTAAGGCTGCCAGTAGTGGGGCCCAGCTGCCAGATCCGACTCGCATCCGCCTCGCCCGCAGCGCCGAATAGCGCAATCGATGCGTCCACACCCGCCAATTCCGCCAAAGTGCAGACCCATTCAGCCAAAACAGGACATTTTCAGCGATTTTCGCCCAATAGGTCTGCACTTTGGCGGCCACACCCCCTTCGACTCGCGTCCGCGCCGCCGCCAGTCGGGGGGAATTGCACTACACGGGGGTCCGACACGCTGGCGACACGCCGCCAGAAGGCTTCGTGTAGTGCAAAACCCCCACCGCCACCAACCTGAAGTGCGCCGCGTCGCCTCCAAGACCGGCGCAGGGCCGCTTGGCGCGAAAAAACTCGCCCAAAACCGCCCCTCCCGCGGCTCTTCCACGAAAAATTTCGCCCGGCACGGCCCCTCCGGCGGCTCTTCCGCGACAAAACTCGCCCGGCACGGCCCCTCCGGCGGCTCTTCCGCGAAAAAGTTCGCCCAGCATGCATAAAAACGCCGAATTTGGGCCATTTTGAGCGCGCGGGGCGAACTTTTTCGCGCTTTCACGATCTAACAGGGACGCAGGGAGAACTTTTTCGCGCGTGCAGACGTAGGCCCTCCAGTGCACTACCCATCAGCACACCAGGCCCCACCGGCATGGGGGGCACCGGCGAGCACGAAGGACCAGGCCGCGGTGACCGTGGGCGGCGGGGCCCGGCCTCAGTACCCACAAACGACAGCAACACCCAGCCCAAGCAAATTTCGCATGCAATTCCCCCACGACACGAATCAACGCGCGCTCAAAAACCGCAGAATATCAACGATTAGATTTCAATACTTGAAATACACTCAGGGGAATTGCATGCGAAATTGCTGGATGACAGAGGGGCCTGGCTGCGGTGCCCGTAGGCGGTGGCAGGGCCTGGCCAGACAATGAGCCGACGCCCAACCACACGTCAGCACACCAGGCCCCACTGGTGTGGAGGGTGCCGGAGGGTCCGGAGGGCCAGGGCGGACTTCGAGATCGACCACTCCGAGCGAAGCTCGCGTGTGGCGATCTCGCGGGCGGCCGGGCCCGACGGCGCCCGGAACACCCGTGGGGCCACCAGCAACACAAACCAACGGGTGGGGTGCCTCGCGGCACCCCACCCGTCATCAACACCCGGTCTTTCAACCGCGGTTAATCAACCGCAGTCAATCAACCAGCACTCACTCCGTCGCCAGTGCCTCCGAGGGGCTAACCTTCGCGGCCCGGCGGCCCGGCAGCCACGAGGCGATGAGCGCGGACACGATGGCGACGACGCACACGCCGACCAGCTGTAGCCACGGCACGCTCAGCACGGGAGTGGCCCCCTCAACCGGCAGGCTCATGACACCGACCCACCCGAAGGCGACGCCCATGCCGACACCGATGAGCGCGCCGGTCAGCGACAGGAACAGCGCCTCGAGGGCGAGGAGGCTCTTCATCTGGCGTCGCGTCAGGCCGAGGGCCCGCAGCAGCCCGTTTTCGCGGGTGCGTTCGGCGACCGACAGGGACAGCGTGTTGGCCACGCCCACCAGGGACACCAGGACGGACACGCCGAGCAGTCCGACGAGGACGAGCATCAGCCGGTCGATGATCTTCGTGTACATCTGGCGCTCCAGCGCGGAGCCGTTGACACTCAGGTGCGAGTCCTTGAGCAGCGCGGCCTGGACGGTCTCGGCATCGGCCCCGTCGGCCATCTTGATGATGATTGCCTGACGCTCGAGCGAGCTCGCGATGGATCGCAGGGTCTTCTCGGAAACCTGGGCGGATCCAGTGCTGCCGTTCTTGTCGTACACGGCGCTCAGGTCCACGCACGTGTCGGCGCACAGGCGCAGCGTCTGCCCGGCCAGGGCCTCGTCGCCGACGCGCACCTGGTTATCGCCCAGCTGGGTGACAGTCGAGTGGGTGACGCCCGTGTAGTCGGGTTCTCCGGTGATCATGACCGACGAGGCCTGGGCCTCGTCCTCCGACCCGGCTCCCTCGGTGGGGGCGTAGGCGGGCGCGCCCGAGGTGGTCGTCAGGGTGCCGGGGGCGGCGTACTGGGCGACGGTGGCGGCGACGCCGTCGGTGGCCGCGATGGCGGCCTGCTGGTCGTCGGTGAGCGCCCCGGTCGTGGAGGTGGCCATGAGGTCGAAGGGGCGGGCGTCGTTCACGGCGTTGGTGAGGGTGGTGCGCACGGATGCGGCGCCGACGATGATGGTGACGACGAGGGTCACGCCGATGATGATCGCGGTGCCGGTCGCGGAGGTGCGGCCGGGGTTGCGCATCGTGTTCTCGCGGGCCATGGCGGACAGGGTGCCGGGGAAGGCCGAGCCGAACGCCCGGGTGAGGGCGGGCAGCAGCACGGAGGCGACGAGCAGCGCGCCGAGGAGCGCCAGGAGCGACCCGCCGAAAGCACCGAGGAACTTCGTGCCACCGCTATCCGAGCGCCACGCGAGGGCCACAGCTCCACATCCGGCCACCGCGATGAGCGCGCCGATGATGAAGCGGACGGTGTGCTTCTTTCGGGCGGCGGCCCCGGCCTCGTTCACGGGGGCGAGGGCGGCGACGGGGGCGACGCGGGAGGCGGCGCGGGCCGGGAAGACGCCGACCAGGGTCGTGAACAGGGTCGCACCCAGCCACGTGAGACCCAGCTGCCAGACGGAGGCACCCGCCAGCGCGGAGACGACGCTAGAGGCCAGGCCGGTTCCCGCCTCCGCGAGCGCGCCAATCAGCCAGCCGAGCGCGACGCCAATCGCGGATGAGATCGCTCCGATCGCGAGGGCCTCGCGGGTCACGAGCGAGCGGACCTGTCGCCTGGTTGCTCCCAGCGTGCGCAGCAGCGCCAGTTCGCGGGTGCGCTGCGTAAGAACGACGCGGAATGTCGAGGAGACGACGATAGAGGCCACGAGCGCCGCGATCGCCGGGAAGATCAGCATGATGCCCATCGTCATGGACGCTCCCAGGCGCGCCTGGTTGAGGTCGTCCTGGATTGCCTTGTGCACGCTGGTCACGGTCACGCCCGAGACGCCACTCAAAGCGGAGTTTGCTGTTGCCACCCATTCGTCCTGGGTGGCGCTGGGAGGGTTTGCGTTGCTGTCCGTATCCGCTGCGCTGGTGGCGACGATGAACTTCCCGGAGGCGGTCGTCCCGAAGATCGCGGAGAAGCCGCCGTTGGTCACGTAGCTGGCGGGCACGCCCATGCTGATGGTGTTCGAGCGGGTGGTGCCGACGACGGTGAGGGTGCGGTAGTCGCCCTCGGTGAATCCGGCGCGCACGCGGACGGTGTCGCCGACCTTCAGGGAGAGGGTCAAGGCCGTGTGCTCCGGGATGGCGATCTGGTCGTCGGCGGTCGGGGCGGTTCCGGCGCTCAGGTCGAGGTCCGCGAAGGGCTTGGGAGCCATCGGCGAGATGTAGAGGCCGGCGCGCGTCGCGTCGGTTTGGGCGTCGGCGGGCCACTGGGCCATGTGCTTGATGGCGGTGACGCCGCTGGTTGCGCTCAGGGTTTTTTCGGCGCTTTCGATGGCGCCTTCGGGCGCGTCGTCGTTTTGGGAGACGACGATCGTGCCGCCTCGGTACTGGCTGTAGACGCTGGAGGTCAGGCCCGAGGTCATCGCCGTCATGACGATGAGGGTGATGACGATGAAGGCCGTGGAGATGGCGACGGCTAGGCCGGTGGAGATGTAGCGGCGGCCGTGGGAGCGCAGGTTGGCGCTCAGGAGGGAGTTTGTTGCAGACATGAGATGAGCCTTGGGGTGTGGGCGCGCGTTCAGCGCAGCGCCGCGGTCAGGTTGTCGGCGGTGATGTCGCGCAGGTCGGAAACGATGCGCCCGTCTCGGCACACGAGGACGCGGTCCGCGTAGGCGGCGGTGGCGGTGTCGTGGGTGACCATGATGACGCTCTGTCCGAGTTCGTCGACCGCGCGGCGCAGCAGGTCCATGACCTCGCCGGTGGAGTGGGAGTCGAGGTTGCCGGTGGGCTCGTCCGCGACGATGACGGCAGGGCGGCTCATGAGGGCGCGGGCGACGGCGACGCGCTGCTGCTGGCCGCCGGACATCTCGGAGGGGCGGTGGCTCAGGCGGTCCGCGATGCCCAGGGAGGTGACGATGAGGTCGAACCATTCCTTCTCGGGGGTGGCCCCAGCCAGGCGCATGGGCAGGAGGATGTTGGCGCGCGCGTCCAGGGTGGGCACCAGGTTGAAGGACTGGAACACGAAGCCGATGCGGTCGCGGCGCAGCTTGGTGAGCGCGGTGTCTTTCAGAGCGGTGATGTCGGTGTCTTCGACGAAGACGTGTCCGGAGGTGGGGGCGTCGAGGCCGGCGAGGATGTGCATCATCGTGGACTTGCCGGAGCCGGAGGGGCCCATGATGGCGGTGAATTCACCGGCGCCGAAGCCGACGCTCACGTCGTCGAGGGCGCGCACCTGTGCGTCGCCGCTTCCGTAGATTTTGGAGACGCCCTGGAGTCGGACGATGGACGAGGCCGGGGCCGGTGCGGCCGCGGGGGCCTGCGCAATTGTTGTGTTCGTGTTCATGCATCCATCGTGCGCCTGCGGCGTGGGTCACCGCTACGGAGGTTTCCCCTGATTGATCCCCGAGACCACCCGGGGTCGTCTCGGGGGTGGCCCCATGGTGTTCCTCGGGGCCGACCGCCGTAGCTCCCGTGTTATGTGCTCGCGGGATTGTTGGTCCGGACCGCACCGCCCATGAGTGAGGACGCAGACACCTACCAGAAATTTCGCATGCAATTCGATTGCATGAACTTTCAACAAAGCCCAGAAACGTTGCAATTCCAACGATGCCAATTCAAATCTTGAAAGAATCACAGGGGAATTGCATGCGAAATTGCTGGGTGCACGATAGCCACGTTGGCCTGGCTGCGGTGCCCGTGGGCGGCGGCGGGGCCTGGCCAGGCTTCGAGGCGACGCACCGAACCAGACAATAGCGACCCGGCCCCACTGGTGTGGAGGGCGCCGGAGGGACCGGAGTGGAGGGGTCTGGGTTTTTCGGACCGTTTGTTTTGAGAGGGTTGTTCTGAGTAGT
>OGSE01000039.1_pt1 | contig 134148 bp, 115 predicted proteins | sample 1573791 | NCBI WGS metagenome assembly OGSE01 (sample SAMN03295813, study PRJEB24534) | human gut metagenome | isolation source: fecal sample 3 from infant 2 | host: Homo sapiens | place: USA: Pittsburgh, PA | collected 2014-07
CGAAGAGGTCACCTACATGCCCGGCTCCTACTTCTACGTGCATGCACCTCAGGAGTACCTCGGAGTGACCATCCAGCTGTACGAGGAAATGCGTCTGACCGAAGGCGGAAAGAGCCTCACCCCCACCCGTGTTCTTGACTCCTGGACGCCCATTCTCATTGAGTTTGAGCCCGCGCTCCGTGCTGCTCGCAGCCAGCGCGTCGACCTGCCCGAAGGTGCATCAGAACGTTTCCTCATTCCCGTGGGCTAACGCTTCAACACGGCTGCCCCACCAGTCACCAAGCCAGACAACCACAGGCCACACAGCGCATAACAGCGCACGCATGTCAGCCACAGGAGGCGTCGTCATGGATATACTCGAGCACCTGATCGAACAAGCAAAAAGCGTTGGCGTCTCTGCCGACCTCATCGGAGACAACGACTGCGTCTTCGGATACGAGGCGTCAATGAGTTATCACTTTTGGGTTGACGATGGGCAGTATTTCTTTGGCTCCGACGAAAGAGCAACCACCTACTCCTCGCACATGTGGACGTCTTCTCCTGATATCGCGTCACTGGCCTTGATAGAACTCGTTGGCTCCCTCTACCGAATGGCTGCAGGTTACCGGCAGATCAACATGGAATACGGGTGGCGCTCATTCCCCGGCAGCTGGACAATCCAACGAGTGACGGGAAACGACTACATGCGCGTCGCTTCCGATGACCAGCCCGGGTGGAGCTATGAGACTTATAGACTCGACCAATATTTGCATATCCCTTCGCTCACCGTCTATCCCGTCAAGACGGTGCTCGACATGTTTTTCGACCCCGAAGCACCCCCTCTCGGCACACTCGATCGCGTTCAGAATATCTACGCCCGTTTCTAATCGGAGAGGTCTGGTATCAACATGTCGATTGAGATGCTGGCTCCGCTGTTTACCCCAACGACTCGGGTATCGGCAGACGATTCACAACACGAAGTGCGATTGACGGTATCGGACGACGTGCAAGCAATTCTCCATACCGATCAACACCTCCTTGTCATCAACAAAACATATGACAGCGGTACGGTTTCCTACATGCTGCGCTGCGACAACCACAAGATATTGCTGGCACGCCTGGCCCTTGTCCTCGGCGAGGCAAACCCAGAGCTAAAGGGTCTGCCGCCCACTGCCGTGAAAACGCTCAGCTGCCTCCAGTCCGATTGGACTGTGAGGCGCTCGGCCCTCGGTTCGCCGTGGTTTGATATCACGTGCAATCACGATGATAACCTCACGTACTCCACAACCTATCCCCCACACGATGCCGTCTTGTCTCGACTCTTCCACGTCGATACCACAACGCTGATCGACGCCCTCATCAATGAAGGAAGAAACGGACCACTATTGGCTGCTTTGAGGAACACCGACGACCTGTAGGGCACCCGACGCATCATCCAACATAAAGCTCTGATCGACAGAGGAGAGTAGAGAGCGTCTCATATGGATACAACGATCAGCGACGACGAGTTCATTGAGACAGTCGTTTCTTCCGCAAAAAGAGAAGTGCATGAACTGGCCGAAGAACACATCATCTTCCCTGGACCGGATCCTCAGGTCCTTATTCACATCTGGCACGAGAACGGCTGTTATTTCAGCGGAATAAGCGAACGATCATATAATCCGCGAGGAGCAGTTCGCGCCAACGATTTAACCACAATTAAGCAGTGGCTCGTGATGGAATTGTTTGACTTCCTTCGACTGAGCTGGCACCTGGAGGACATTGGGATCGCATTCAGATGGCTCTCCCCCGCCCCAAACTGGTCGCAAGATCCCGAGACAGGAGAACTTCTTGACAAGGGGTCACCCACAGGCATCATTGCGAACATCTCCACACGTGCCGCCGCGAATCTTCCCTGGTTCCTCAAACACTCGCCCGAACGGCTCTTCGAGATCGCCCACATCGAAAGCACCAAAGAAGTTCGCCAGGCCCTCTTCGGCATGCCACGCATCCCCTTCGCATAGACCCACGGACAGACAGGAATAACACATGCTGTGGGCTGAATTCGCGGCTCACGCCATGACCATTCTGCACAATCACTTCCTCGCGTAAACCCAAAATGCCATACATGTCAGCTTCTGCGGAGGCACCATTCAATCGAGTAATTCTGCAGCACGCACGAGCGTAAACTTCTTAGCGACGGTGCTAGATGACGCCCCAGGAAGGACCACCACGATGCTCGAACAGCACACTGAGCTCATCGAACGCCTCCTGAGCGACTCTTTGACCAGAACAAGTGAATTCAACCAGGCGTTGTCTTTCACGAATGATGGCACCCTCTATTTCACTGTCTGGGACGAGGACGGAACCACGTTCTTCTCATGGTCGGAAAGACAGCCATCGACTAGTGCTGATCTTCAGACCGATTCTGATTCTGTCGCTGCTTACGTCTTAACGATGGAGCTGGGAGCAAAGCGTGCCATGGCACTGCATTTCGACGTACCGAGATTCCCCGAAAGGCTCGAACAACTCCACCCGTCATGGGTAGCCGACAAGACCCCATGGCCACCCACCTTGCTCTACCACCGCATCGACGATCCGAGCGTCCGCTTTTATTCAATCAGCTCATCCCTTGCCGTGCCCATCACTCACGCGATGCAAGACGACCTCGAAGACCTCCTCAAGAAATACATGGCCTAGGCCAACAGTCGGATCACTTCGGAGTTCTCTCCCTCCAGCACGCACGCCTTGTCTGGCCAGCCTGCCTCGCCCCGGCCTCGTCCCCGCACACAGACAGCGAGGCAGAGGGAGCTACGCGCTCCCACCGCCTCCCCAGATACACGTCGGGGGCCGCGCCAGCCGGCGCGGCCCCCGAGCACAGCTCAGATGCGATTACTTCGTGCGATGTGCGCGGTAGTACTCGATAAGAGCACGGGTGGACTGATCCTGCGCGTCCAGGGCCTCGGACGAGCCCTCGATTGCGGGGAGGATCTGCTTGGCCAGGACCTTGCCCAGCTCAACGCCCCACTGGTCGAAGGAGTCGATACCCCACACGGCACCCTCCACGAAGGTGATGTGCTCGTACAGGGCGATCAGCTGGCCCAGGACCGAGGGGGTCAGGGCGGGGGCCATGATCGACGTCGTGGGACGGTTGCCGGTGAACACGCGGGCGGAGACGATGGCCTCGGGCGTGCCCTCGGCGCGCACCTCCTCGCTGGTCTTGCCGAATGCCAGGGCCTTGGTCTGCGCGAAGAAGTTCGACAGGAACAGCTCGTGCATGTCGGCGTCGCCATCGCCCAGCGCCCACGTCGGGTTCGCAAACGCGATGAAGTCGGCGGGGACCATGCGGGTGCCCTGGTGGATCAGCTGGTAGAAGGCGTGCTGGCCGTTGGTGCCGGGCTCACCCCAGAAGACCTCGCCGGTCTCGTAGGTGACGGGGCTGCCGTCGCGGCGCACGGACTTGCCATTGGACTCCATGGTCAGCTGCTGCAGGTACGCGGGGAAGCGATGCAGGTACTGGGAGTAGGGCAGGACGGCGTGCGTGTCGGCGCCCAGGAAGTTCGAGTACCACACGTTGAGCAGGCCCATCAGCAGGGGCACGTTCTTCTCGGGCGCGGTCTCGACGAAGTGACGGTCCATCGCGTGGAAGCCAGCGAGGAAGTCAGCGAAGCCCTCGGGGCCGATCGCGACGGCCAGGGAGGTGCCGACGGCGGAATCCACGGAGTAGCGGCCGCCGACCCAGCTCCAGAAGCCGAAGGCGTTGGCGGGGTCGATGCCGAACTCGGCGACCTTGTCCAGGGCGGTGGACACGGCGACGAAGTGCTTGGCGATCGCTTCCTTCTCGGAGGCCTCGTCGGTGACGATGCCGCGCTCACGCAGACCGTCCAGCAGCCAGGCGCGCACGACCTTGGCGTTCGTGATGGTCTCGAGCGTCGTGAAGGTCTTGGAGGCCACGATCACGAGGGTCGTCTCGGGATCCAGGTCCTTCGTGGTCTCGCCCGCGTCGGTGGGGTCAATGTTGGAGATAAAGCGGCACTCCAGGCCCTCCTGCACGTAGGGCTTGAGGGCCTCGTACGCCATGACGGGACCCAGGTCGGAGCCGCCGATGCCGACGTTGACGACGGTCTTGACGGGCTTGCCGGTGATGCCCACCCACTCGCCGGAGCGGACGCGGCGAGCGAAGGCGTAGACCTTCTCCAGCACCTCGTGCACGTCGGCGATCGCGTCCTGGCCGTCAACCGTCAGCGAGTCGGTCGCGGGGCGACGCAGCGCGGTGTGCAGGACGGCGCGGTCCTCGGTGACGTTGATGTGCTCACCCGCGAACATGCGGTCGCGCAGCTCCAGGACGCCCGTCTGCTCGGCGAGGGCGAGGAGGTGGCCCACCAGCGTGGGGCACACGAGGTTCTTCGACAGGTCGACGTGCAGGTCAGCCGCGTCGAAGGTGAAGGTCTGGGTGCGGTTGGGGTCATCCGCGAAAAGCTTGCGCAGATCGGGTTCAAAGTTGTCGGCCAGCTGGTCGAGCGTGTCCCACGCGGGGGTCATCGTCGGGTCGATCACGGGGATATCACTCATGGGGTCTCCTGACAGTAGAGATAGGTTCGCACATTAGTTTAGCGGGGACTTGGCCCCTGGTCACCCCCGCTTGGCTCTCCTGACACGACGAGGCCGTGGCCCGCGAGCGCTCACGGAACCACGGCCTCGTACGCCGTGATAATTCGGCGGGGTCAGGCGACCGGATCGTCGATGGGGATGGGCGTGGCCTCGATGCCCGGGTTCTGCAGCGACACGATGCGCTGGACGGGCACGAGGTCGAGCCACCACTGGTGGAAGGGACGACGATTCACGAGGTCGAGGTCGTCGAACATGTTCTTCACCGGGCGCGCCTCCATCGCGGCACCGACCTGGCCGATGTAGTAGGCGCCGCGGTCGCCGCGCTCGAACTGGTCCACCAGCTGCTCGAAAGCCCGTGCCACGAGGCGCGTGGCGAGCAGGCGGTCGTACGGCGAGGGCGAGCCGCCCTGCTGCATGTGGCCGAGGGCCTGGTGACGCACGTCGTAGATTCCTTCGGACTCGGCGTTGAACACGTCGGCCAGGAACTCGCGGTCGTAGTACTGGGACGCAGACTCGTTGAGGAGCGTCAGGAACAGGCGTCGGCCGGACTTGAAGGAGGCGACCATCCGATCGGCGTCCGCGGCGATCTGCTCGAGGGAGGGGGACTCCTCGTTGATGTACATGTACTCCGCGCCGCTGGACAGGGCGCTCATGAGGGTCAGGTAGCCGCAGCGGCGTCCCATCGTCTCGGCGATGAAGCAGCGCTTGGAGGCCGCCGCGCTCTCCTTGATGCGGTCGATCGCCCACGTCGCATTGTTGATCGCCGTGTCCGTGCCGATCGCGAGCTCGCAGCCGGGCAGGTTGTTGTCGATCGAGGCGGGGATCAGCAGGATCGGGATCTGGAACGCCGGGTAGCGGTCCTTCTCCGAGGTGATCGCGTGAACACCCAGGTAGGCGTTCATGCCACCGATGACGAGGAGCGCGTCGATCTGGTTGCGCTCGATGGCGCGACCCAGCGCGTAGAACTGCTCGACCGGCGGGATGTCGCGCTTCGTGCCGAGCTCGGCGCCGCCCTTGAAGGCCCAGCCTTCCACGTCGGACCAGCTCAGTTCACGCACGCGATCGTCGGCCAGGCCGCTCCACGAGCCCTCGACGCCGAGCATCGTCCAGCCGCGGGCGATACCCAGGCGCACGGCCACGCGGGCCGCCGTGTTCATGCCGGGGGCCAGGCCGCCCGCGTGCAGGATCGCGACGCGCTTGGACTCACCCGTCGGCTCGGGGGTGAGCTGCGGGGGCGTAGACAGGATCTGGTTGATGCCCACCATCGAGGAGAAGGAGGAGCCACGCGAGGCCTGGGCGGCCGCGTAGTCGCCGGCCGCGATCAGGTCCTTGACCGCTCGCGTGTCGTGGACGGCCTTCATGAGGGGGACGCGCGTGATGCGGTTGCGGCGCACGCCCAGGATGACGGGCTCATCCTCGGCCGTGGACTCGAGGATCTCCTGGACAGCGGCGTAGCCCAGCAGCGTCGACATCCAACGGTCGTACGCCGAGGGAGTACCGCCGCGCTGCACGTGGCCGAGGATCGTCACGCGCGCATCCTCACCGGTGCGCTCCTGGATCGTGTCGGCGATCAGCTGGGTCGACAGCTCGTTACCATCACGGTCGTGTGCGCCCTCTGCCACCAGGACGATGGACTCGCGGCGGCCGGCCTCGCGGCCGAGGCGCAGGTGCTCAGCCAGGTCGTCCTGCCAGCCCGGACCCGCCGGATCTTCGGGCGTGAAGACGTAGTCGGCGCCGCCCGCAACAGCCGCCATGAGGGGCAGGTAGCCGCAGTGGCGTCCCATGACCTCGACGACGAACGTGCGCTGGTGCGAGGCCGCCGTGCTGGTCAGCTGGTCGATGGCGTCCAGGATGCGGTGCAGCGCAGTGTCCGCACCGATCGTCATGTCCGTGCCCACCATGTCGTTATCGATCGAGCCGACGAGGCCGACGATGATGAGGGCAGGGTGGGCAGCCGCGGTCTCGGCCGAGATGACGCCCTCTGCTGCCAGCTCAGCGACGTGCTGCGCCCACTCGCCGCGGAACTCGTTCGTACCCGACAGGGAACCGTCACCACCGATCACCACGAGGTGATCGATACCGTGCTCAAGCAGGTTTGCGGCCGCGCGGTGGCGACCCTCATACGTGCGGAAGTCCGCGCTGCGGGCCGTGCCGATCACCGTGCCGCCCTCGGCAAGGATCGAGGACACGTCCGACCACTCCATCTTCTTAATGGAATCGCCACCCGCGCAGGCCCCCTGCCAGCCTTCATAGATCGCGTAGGGCTGCGCGCCGCGCGCCAGCGCCGTACGCACAACCGCGCGAACAGCCGCGTTCATTCCCTGGGCGTCACCGCCCGAGGTGAGGACACCGATACGAACTGTGCTCATTTTTCTGCCATCTTTCGTTGACGGAGCGGGCTGCGAAGCCCGGTGTGCCTATCGTTCCCTATTCTACGTGACCTGCGCCTCCGCTACTAGGGCCTAACTCCCATTTACCGAGGAAACGACAAGCGCGCGCCCGCCGAAAGCGGCGGGCGCGCGCGAGCACATGGGCCGGAAACTAGGCGACCGTTTCGCTGCTATTGCGTGCAGCCGACTCCGCCAGCTCCTCGGGGCTCACAACGCCCTCGACGGACACGCGGTCCAGGTAGGCCATGCCGTCAAACGCCAGCTCGCGGGCGTTCTCCGGGTCGCCCTCGTTGCCGATCGAACCGTGGGCCATACGGTCCACGATCAGCGCGATCGCACCATCGCCCGTCACGTTCGTGGCGGTACCGAAGGAGTCCAGAGCAATGTAGGTGGCGATCATCAGCGCAACCTGCGCGTCGTTGAAGCCCAGCATCGAGCTCAGCAGGCCCGTGGCCGCCATGATGGCGCCGCCGGGCACGCCGGGGGCGGCGACCATGGTGATGCCCAGCATGAAGATGAAGCCCACCCACTGCAGGGAGCTCACCGTCAGGCCCTGGGTCAGGACGATGGCGAACGCGAAGGAGAAGATCTTCGAGGTCGAGCCAGCCAGGTGGATCGTCGCGCACAGCGGAATCGTGAAGGACGCGACCGCGTCGGACACGCCGTTCTTCTTCGTCTGACGCAGGGTCACCGGGATGGTGGCCGCGGACGAGGAGGTGCCCAGAGCCGTCAGGTAGGCCGGCATCATCGTAACGATGGCCTTGAAGGGGTTACGACGCGCAACGAGGCCCGCGAAGCAGAACTGGGTCAGCAGGATGATGACCTCGAGGACCAGAACCACGATGACCACGCGCAGCAGCGTGCGGATTACCGAAGCGGCCTCGCCCGTGTAGGTCAGGTTCAGGAAGATGCCGAAGATGTGCAGCGGCAGCAGCGGAATGATGATCGTCTCGATGAGACGGGTAATGATGGCGCGGAACTCGATGAAGCCCTTACGCAGCACGCCGCGCGGGACCATCGACAGGCCCAGACCCACCACGAAGGACAGGAGCAGCGCCGTCATCACCTGCAGCGGCGCAGGCATCTCGATCGTGAAGTAGGACTCCAGGGCACTGCCCGGCTCGGCCACATCGGCCAGCTGGGTGGAGGCCAGGAGGCGCGGGAACAGGGACGCGCACACCAGGTAGGTCAGGAAGCCCGAGAACAGCGTCGACGCGTAGGCGATCGCCGTCGTAATACCCAGCCACTTACCCGCGCCGCGGCCCAGATCCGCGATCGCGGGGGTCACGAGGCCGATAATGATCAGCGGGATCGAGAAGGACAGGAACTGGCTGAAAATAGCCGAGAAGGTCGCAAAGATACGGCCAATCTCAACGGGAACCAGGTGGTTATCGCCGATACGGACGGATCCGAGGACGGTCGCGAGGATGATCGCAGCGATCACCCACACGAGGATTCCGGATTTACGCAGGAACGCGCGCATGTCTTTCACCTTGAAATTAGGGATGATGGGTCACGCCTAGCATGCCCGAACTTTACGCATTCTTGAAGCGGTAGCCAGGATACGGGATAGATGCGGCGCAAATCACGTGGCCGACAGAGCGCCACGACGAGGCCATCCACCCCTCGCGCGGGCCACACTCCGCGGATTTAACGCACCGCGAGCGTCGACACGTAGGGCGCGAACCACCAAATAATCGCGGCGAGAATCACGTACACCGCGACATCCATGAGACGCGCGCGCGACGCAAACCACGGGCGCCCCGGCGTCCACAGGCGCAGCGCCCCCATCCCGACGAGCACGGCGACCATCAGCATGACTGCACGGTGACGGTGATCCGTCACGGCCAGCGCTATCACGCCGAGCACCCCCACCGCACTGAGGGCAGCCCCAAGCCACGCACCCACTCGTGCGCGCATGGTCTTCTCCTCGTCATTCACGTCCCCTACCCTAGCGCACGAGCGCACCCGACCATACGACCGCTCACATCACTGCGCACACCAGCCCCGGCCTCGTCCACGCACACAATCAGCCCCCGCCTCGTCCACGCACACAACCAGCCCCCGCCTCGTCCACGCACACAATCAGCCCCCGCCTCGTCCGAGCAAAGGAACGAGCAAAGGAATAGGACTCTCAGGGCGCGCGGGTTTAGTATTAGTCCAAAGGTCCCTGAGACCAGCAACATATTTCTCGCATCAAAGGAGCATTCGAGTGTCCCGCTTTATTGTCGTTGCCCCCGGTTCGTCGGAGGCCGCCGCCCTCGCCACTGACGAGCTGGCCCGCGTTCTCGGCGTCACCACGGTCGACGCCCTGGCCGGCACGACGGCCACCGACGCCGCCCTGCGCCCCGCCTCCGCCCTGCCCGCCGTGGTTGAAGCCGTGCGCGCCGCCGGCGACGACGCGCTCATCTCCCCCGCCCGTGAGGCCTCGAACCGCGCCTTCGACCACGTCGCCTGGAACCTGAACCTCGCCGCCGCCACGCGCGCCGGCGTCGTCCTCGCCTTCGACGCCGAGGGCGCCAGCGCCGAGCTCCTTGCCGAAGAGATCGCCGCTGCCCGCCTGCGCGCCGAGGCCGCCGCCGCTTCCGTCGTCGCCGTCGTCCTGACCGGTGGCGCCCCCGCGCTCGAAGCCGACGTGCCCGTTCTCACCCTGCCCCTCGCCGAGGACGCCGCCGCCACCCTGCGCGAGGCCCCCACCCCCACCGCCGTGACGCCGCTGGCCTTCCAGGCCGACCTCATCGAGCGCGCCCGCGCCGACCGTAAGCGCATCGTCCTGCCCGAGCCCGACGACGACCGCGTCCTGCAGGCCGCCGCCCAGGTCCTTGCCGCCGGCATCGCCGACATCACCTTCGTGGGCGACGCCGACTACGTCGCCAAGCGCGCCGGCGAACTCGGCCTCGACCTGAGCGCCGCCCAGGTCGTCTCCGTGGGCGACCCCGCATACCTCGAGCGCTACGCCGAAGAATTCGCACGTCTGCGCGCCAAGAAGGGCGTCACCCTCGAACAGGCCCGCGAAAAGGTCACCGACGTTTCCTACTTTGGCACCATGATGGTCCACATGGGCGACGCCGACGGCATGGTCTCGGGCGCCGCCCACACGACCGCGCACACGATCGTCCCCTCCTTCCAGATCATCAAGACCGCCCCCGGCGTCTCCGTCGTCTCCTCCATCTTCCTCATGGCGATGAAGGACCGCGTGTGGGCCTTTGGCGACTGCGCCGTCAACCCCAACCCCACGCCCGAGCAGCTCGCCGACATCGCCGTGACCTCCGCGCGCACCGCCGCCCAGTTCGGCGTCACCCCGCGCGTCGCCATGCTCTCCTACTCCACCGGCACCTCCGGATCCGGCCCCGACGTTGACGCCGTCGTCGAAGCCACCCGCCTCGCCCGCGAGAAGGCCCCCGAGCTGGCCATCGAAGGCCCCATCCAGTTCGACGCAGCCGTCGACGCGGCCGTCGCCTCCAAGAAGCTGCCCGGCTCCGACGTCGCCGGCAAGGCCACCGTCTTCGTCTTCCCCTCGCTGGAAGCCGGAAACATCGGCTACAAGGCCGTCCAGCGCTCCTCCGGCGCGCTCGCCGTCGGCCCGGTCCTGCAGGGCCTCAACAAGCCCGTCAACGACCTGTCGCGCGGCGCCCTCGTCGAAGACATCGTCAACACCGTCGCCCTGACCGCCGTCCAGGCCCAGGGCTGAACGGGAACGAGCCCCCGGGGTCCGGTTACCATTAAACGTAAACGGGCCCCGGCCTCGTCCTTCATCCCCCAACCCCACAACACGAAAGGCGAACGCGTGACCTCGTCCTCCGTTCTCGTCATTAACTCCGGCTCCTCCTCCATCAAGTACCAGCTCGTCGACCCCGAAACCGGCGACGCCATCGCCAAGGGCATCGTCGAGCGCATCGGCGACACCACCGGCCTCATCAAGCATGAGCACGGCGACGCCGTCACCAAGGAAGAGCTCCCGGTTCCCGACCACACCGTCGGCATGCGTGAGGTCCTGCGCCTCTTCGACACGGAGGGCCCGTCGCTGGCTGATGCGAACGTCGTCGCCGTCGGCCACCGCATCGTTCAGGGCGGCCGCTACTTCGACGGCCCGGCCCTCATCACCGACGAGGTCCGCAACCTGATCGAAGAGCTGTGCCCGCTGGCTCCGCTGCACAACCCCGCCCACCTCAAGGGCATCGACGTGGCGCGCGAGCTCATGCCCGACGTCCCCCACGTCGCTGTCTTCGACACCGCGTTCTTCCAGCAGCTGCCCGACAAGGCCGCCCTGTACGCCCTCGAGACCGAGACCGCCGAGAAGTACTCGGTGCGCCGCTACGGCGCCCACGGCACCTCCCACCAGTTCGTCTCCCAGGAAATCTCCACAATGCTGGGCCGCGACGACCTCAAGCAGATCGTCCTGCACCTGGGCAACGGCGCGTCCGCCTCCGCCGTCAAGAACGGCAAGCCGATCGACACCTCCATGGGCCTGACCCCCCTCGAGGGCCTCATGATGGGCACCCGCACCGGCGACATCGACCCCGCCGTCGTGTTCCACCTGCAGCGCGTCGCCGGCATGACCGTCGACGAGGTCGACACCCTCTTCAACAAGAAGTCCGGCATGAAGGGCATGACCGGCGAGTCCGACATGCGCTCCGTGTGGGAGGTCATCAACAACACCTCCGACCCCGAGGCCGCCAAGCGCGCCCGCACCGCCATGGACGTGTACATCAACCGCCTGCTGAAGTACGTGGGCTCCTACGCCGCTGAGCTCGGCGGCCTGGACGTCATCACCTTCACCGCCGGCATCGGCGAGAACGACGACGACGTGCGCCGCGAGCTGGCCGAGGCCCTCGCCCCCTTCGGCGTCAAGATCGACGTCGAGGCCAACAAGGGCCGCATCAAGGAGCCGCGCATCGTGTCCGCTCCCGACTCGACCGTCACCCTCATCGTCTACCCGACCAACGAGGAGCTGGCGATCGCCCGCCAGGCACTGACCTTCGCCTGATTCTGTTGCGTTAACGAGGCCGGGGTTCCCACGTGGGGCCCCGGCCTCGGGCGTATCCTGGGAATGTAGCACGAGCAAGGAGGCCCTCATGAACAGCGACGTTTCCACCCTGGCGGACTGGATTGCTGCTTCCCCATCGACCGTGTTTTTCGGCGGCGCAGGCGTCTCGACCGAGTCCGGGATCCCCGATTTTCGCGGGGCGAACGGCTTCTACTTCCAGGAACGCGAAATCCCCCTCGAAACGGTCCTGAGCATCGACTTTTTCACCCAGCACCCCGAGGCGTACTGGGAGTGGTTCCACGAGATCTACCGCCCCGTGGAACCCAACGGCGCGCACATGGCCCTGGCCGCGTTGGAGGGCACCGGGCTCCTCGATGCTGTCATCACGCAGAACATTGACGGCCTGCACCAGCGTGCCGGGTCGTGCTCCGTGTGGGAGCTGCACGGCAACTGGGAGCGCCTCGTGTGCACGGCATGCGGATCCGTCGCAGCATTGCATGATGCCGTCACGGTCGACGGGGACCCGGTGCCCGCATGCCCGTCGTGCGGAGGACAGATGCGCCCGGACATCGTCATGTACGGCGAATCCCTCGACGAAGGCGTCATCGAGGCCGCCGTGTCAGCCATCGCGCGAGCGTCCACACTGATCGTGGCCGGCACATCCCTCGTGGTCTACCCGGCTGCTGGCCTCATCAACTACTTCTCCGGGGACCACCTGGTCCTCATGAACGCCACCCCGACCTCGGCAGATGCGCACGCCGACCTGATCGTCCGCGAGCCGGTTGGCGCGACCCTTGATCGCGTCATGGACGAGCTGCGCGCGCGGGGTGTTCTGCCTGCGTAGGCGTTGCCGCACGAACCCACAGGGTCAGCCCTCCCCCAGGCCAGCGGGATCAACGAGGGCGAGGGCTCGCGGGGCGCGAGCGATCCGCACGCGTTGCCCCCAGGTGAGGGTCAGGCGGTCTGACTCCATGCCGTCGCCGAAGAGCACGAGCGATTCGGAGCCAACGACGAGGCTGAGATCCTCACCGTCGTCCAGGAGGCCCTCGGTGTGCTCGACTCCGGTGTAGGGAGAGGGCCACGCCTCGCGCACGAACCACGCGAGCGAGCGCGAGGTCGGCGCGGGCAGCTCCCCCATGTGGCGGCCGCGCTTGAGGGAGGCGCCCCACCCGGTCGCCCCGGTTCCGGTGGAGACGACGACCCCGGAGGAGGATTGGCGTTCGACGGATGAGCCCACGGACAGCTCGTAGCGGGCACTCTGGTGACTGTGATGCCCAATAAAAACCTCGTTGAGGGCGGTGAGCGTGCGAGAGTCGTCGGCGGTCGCCCGCACCATCGTCAGCTGGTCCACACGCAGGTCGGCGCCCGCGTCGATGCGACCGAGGGCCGCAACCCCCTGGTCGGGCGTGCATCGTACGAGGACACCGGCGTTGGACTGGGGCACCGAGTTGATGCCGACCACGGTCTGATCGCCCGCGTACTTGGAGACGTTGGCGACCAGGCCGTCGGGCCCCACGACGACGATGACGTCCTCGGGGGCGAAGAGGAAACGCGAGAGACAGTCGCGCTCCACGTCGGCGCTCGCCCACCCGTCCGGGATACCCGCCCGCACGTGGGCCAGCGCGGCCGTGTGTGCCTCGTGAGCACGTTCGACGGATTCGAGGGTGCGTCCACGCGAGCGCAGGACGAATTCGACCTGGCCGCGCGTGGAGTAGCGGTCCATGAGCTCGTCGAACTCGGTGGGGCGACGGACGATGACGGCGCGGCGACGCATGGTTACTTGCCTTCCTTCGCGTGACCAGTGAACGCCGAGACGAGATCGCTCAACACGTCGGCGGTAATGGTGATGTTTCCGAAGGACGGCATGTTCTTGGCCATTTCCTTCAGGGCGAGGGCGCGCGCCACTTCGGGGCCAGCCTCGGCGAGGGCCTGGATGTAGGCCGCGTCGTTGGCGATGCGTGCGCGGCCAGCGGTGTTCCAGTCGATCTCGTATGCCTTGGCCTTCTCCGTGATGCGGCGGGCTTCCGCTTCGACGGCGATCGCGTCCGCTGCGGCCTTTTCCTCGGCTTCGCGACGAGCGTTGTGGCCTTCCTGATCGACCAGGTCGGCGCGCTTGCGGGCCAGGTCGAGCTTGGATTGCATCTCGTTTTCAGAGATCTGGGATTCGCGCTCGACGGCGAGTGCGCGGCGCTCGTAGAGGGCGCGGTCGGCCTCGGCCTGGAGCTGCTCGAGGAGAGGGGCACGCAGGGAGGATTCGACGCCCTCGTCCGGGCGCAGGCTCAGGAGGCGTGCGTCGACGACGGCAACGCCGGTGGCGCGCAGCTGCTCGTCGTCCGCGAAGGCTTGGGTAAGCACGCGGCCGACCCGCTCGAGGGATCCGGTGATGGCGTCGGTCAGCGTCATCTCCCCAATCGCCGAGGCCAGGGCGGAGAACGCGATGCGGGTGACGGTTTCGTCGATCTGCCACAGTCCCTGTGCGTCCGCTCCGGCCTCGCGCGGGTAGAGCCCGAAGTCGTAGTGAGCGGCGGCGGCTTCGGCGTCCTCGATGTGGTAGGTGATGGCGACCTGCGCGTTGATGTTTTGCTGGTCGGAGGTCGTCGCCTGGACGAGGAAGCTGTGGGCGCGGTTGGCGGTGGGGACTTCCGCGAGCGCGCAGCGTCCGGCTCGTAGCCAGAAGGACTGGCCGACGCCGGATCGGATGGTGCGTCCGGCGCGGATCTGGACGACGTGGTCGCCGGCGCCGCCCTGGTAGCGGATGAGGAAGGGGTGGTGGTGAAGGGTTCCCATGATGGCTCCTTGGTTGGTGACCCATTTGTTTATGTCAGGATGACGATAACTCCATCGGACATTTAATGTCAACTCGACGCAAATGGGGTAGGATGACACCATGACACAGCCCCTCACCGTTCCGATCGCGGTCGACATCGTCGCCCTGACGGTCATCGACCACACCCTCCACGCCCTCGTCGTGCGTCGCGGTATCGAGCCCTTCAAGGACCACCTGGCCCTGCCCGGTGGCTTCCTGCGCGAGGGCGAACAAACCGAGGACGCTGCAGCGCGCGAACTGGAGGAAGAAACCGGCATCACACCCCCGGGCCACCTCGAACAGCTGCGCACCTACGGACCGCAGGGACGAGACCCGCGAGGGCCGGTCCTCTCCGTCGCCTACCTCCTCCTCGCCCCCTCCTTTTCCCCCGCCCGCGCGGGAGGCGATGCCTCGGGAGCGCTCTGGCACCCCGTCGACGCCCTCCTTGCGCCCGATTCACCCCTCGCCTTCGACCACGCGAGCATCCTCGCGGACGGAGTCGAGCGCGCCCGCTCCAAGATCGAATACTCCCCCCTGGCCACGTCCTTCTGCGGCCCCGAATTCACGATCACGCAGCTGCGCACGACGTACGAGGCCATCTGGGGCTCGGCACTCGACCCGCGCAACTTCCACCGCAAGGCAACAAAGACTGCCTCCTTCATCGAGCCGACGGGCGGCACCGTGCGCGAGGGGGCAGGCCGCCCGGCTGCCCTCTACCGCCTCGTCCCCGGCGTTGACGACACCGCTTTCGTCCTCGATCCTCCCCTGCGACGCCCGCCTGCCCCGGCCTCGTCACCGAAGAGCGCGAGCGCGCCGAGTACGCAAGAATAAGCCCAGTACCAAAGGAGAACTATGAACTTCCATTCCCTCTACGATCAGGGCTTTGCGCGCGTCGCCGCCGTGACCCTGCCCGTGCACCCCGCCCGCCCCTTCGAGAACGCGCGCGAGATCATCGACGCGGCCCGCCAGCTCGATGCGCGCGGCGTCGCCATGGGCGTCTTCCCCGAACTGTGCGTCTCCGGCTACGCCATCGACGACCTCCTCTTGCAGGACGTGCTCCTCGATAACGTCGAGAAGGCCCTGGCCACCATCGTCGAGGCCAGCGCCGACCTGCTCCCCCTCCTCATCGTCGGCGCACCCCTGCGCAAGGACAACGCCCTGTACAACTGCGCGGTCGCCATCCACGGCGGACGCGTCCTCGCGATCGTCCCCAAGTCGCACCTGCCCAACTACCGCGAGTTCTACGAGAAGCGCCACTTCGTCACCATGCCCCCGCGCGCCTGCGAGCGCATCGAAGTGCCGTGGGGCGGCGTCGAAGAATTCAGCGGCGGCCCCGTGTGGGTCCCCTTCGGCCCAGTCCTCCTGTCCGCCGACGACGTGCCCGGTCTGACGGTCGGCATCGAAGTCTGCGAGGACATGTGGGTCCCCGTCACGCCATCCACGGAGCTGGCGCTCGCGGGCGCGACCGTCCTGGCGAACCTGTCCGCCTCCCCGATCACCGTCGGGCGCGGCGCGGATCGCGAGCTCATGGTGCGCTCGATTTCCTCGCGCTGCTGCGCGGCCTACGTGTACACGGCCGCCGGCATGGGCGAATCCAGCACGGACCTCGCCTGGGACGGCGAAACCATGATTTACGAGGCCGGGGAACGTCTCGCGATCGGCGAGCGCTTCCAGGAGGGCGCGCACATCACGATCGCCGATGTGGATCTGGAGCGCCTGCGCACCGAGCGCAAGCGTCAGAACTCGTTCACGGACAACGCGCAGCGCTACTTCGCAGGTGACGAGCGCATGGCCCCCCAAGAGGTTGAGTTTACGCTCGACCCGCCGCGCACCGACCTGGGCCTGGAGCGCTCCGTCAACCGCTTCCCCTTCGTCCCCAACGACCCGACCCGCCTGGAACAGGACTGCTACGAGGCTTACAACATTCAGGTGGCGGGCCTCGTGCAGCGCCTGCGAGCGATCGGGAACCCGAAGATCGTCATCGGCGTCTCGGGCGGCCTGGATTCGACGCACGCGCTGGTCGTGGCCGCGCACGCGATGGACCTGCTGGGCCGTCCGCGCACGGACATCCTGTGCTACACACTGCCCGGCTTCGCCACCTCCGAGCGCACAAAGACGAACGCGACCCGCCTGTGCGAGTACCTGGGCACGTCCTTCAAAGAGATCGACATCCGTCCGGCGGCCGCGCAGATGCTCGCCGACATCGGTCACCCCTACGGCGAGGGCGAGGCCACCTACGACGTGACCTTTGAGAACGTCCAGGCGGGCCTGCGCACCGACTACCTGTTCCGCCTGGCCAACCACCTGGGCGGCATCGTGCTGGGCACGGGCGACCTGTCCGAGCTGGCGCTGGGCTGGTGCACGTACGGCGTGGGCGACCAGATGAGCCACTACGCGGTCAACACGGGCGTGCCCAAGACCCTCATGCAGCACCTGATCCGCTGGGTCGTCGCCTCCAAGCAGTTCGACGAGCGCGTCGGCGAGGTCCTCCTGTCGATCCTGCACACGGAGATCTCCCCCGAGCTGGTTCCCGCTAAGCCGGGCGAGAAGATGCAGTCCACGCAGGACAAGATCGGTCCCTACAACCTGCAGGATTTCACGCTGTACTACGTGCTGCGTCGCGGCGCGCGCCCCTCGAAGATCGCTTTCCTTGCCGAGAAGGCCTGGTCGGACGCCTCGGTCGGCTCCTGGCCGGTCGGCTTCCCCGAGGAGGACAAGGTCGCGTACTCGCTGGACGAGATCGTCAAGTGGGAGCGCCTGTTCCTGTGGCGTTTCTTCAGCCAGCAGTTCAAGCGCAGCGCCCTGCCCAACGGCCCGAAGGTCATGGCCGGCGGCTCCCTGTCCCCGCGCGGGGATTGGCGCATGCCCTCGGACGTGTCGGGCGCGGATTGGGTCGCCGAACTCGACGAGGCCGTGAAGGGCCTGGTCGACTAAAGCATCGCGTCGCTCGGGCCGATTGCACAGGCGCGAGCGAATGCAATCAGCACACACGCCGTCGAGGCCCTTGGGAACCACGGAGACAGCGATCCGTTGCGTCCCGAGGGCCTCGACTCGCACCTCCGTCATATCCCTCTCAGCCGTAGAATTCGCCCATTACTCAGGAGGCGACACGATGCCCATCGCTATCAATGGAAACGTCAACGGAACTCAGATATGGGTGCCCGACCACCACTGGTGGGATTACCCGGACACCTGGCGACTCCCCAAGCGGCCCGAGGACGGGCAGCTCGACTGGGAGCGCCTCTTCCCCCATCAACGCGACGTTGTCCGTCGTTTTTCGTCGATCTTGCGCACGCTGTGGGGACTGCCCCCGGAGCTGCCGCCGGTTCCCTACCAGCCCTTCGGCACGCCGAGTCCGCAGGGGTGGGTGATGCCCCTGCGGGAGGGCAGCCGAGTCTTTCTAAAGATTGGCAAGATGAGCTGCGGTAGCTTTATCGAATCCCATCACCCCGTTCGAGGAATGGGCACATTTGCGCTGCTCATCGACTGCGGGGGAGGCAATCCTTGGTTCGTCCTGCGCGCGGATGGCCACCCCTGGCACGACAATCCGCGCGCCAATCACACACGAGCGTCATCCATCTGGGTCAACGTTCTCGCGTGGCAATCCACGACAAAAAGAGTCCTACCTGATAGCACGATCGACATCGCCCCCCTGACCATCCCCGGTCGAGCACGCACCGTCTACGGTGAGCGTTACCCCGACGAGCCAACTCTCTACGGCGCTCTTGACTCTCTGCCTGCACCGGTCGAGGAGCGCATCGAGGTAGAGGATGTCCCCGTGTGGTGGAAGGGATTACACAAGCAGCTCTGGAAGCACTTCCTGCGACCAGACCCCCAGAAACCAGAACGTTTCCCGTACGGAGCGAACTCGATCGACGAGGAGAATGCGTTCCAATGCATCACCCAGTACGGGCACCTCGTGAAGGACTGGACGGAGCCCTACGAACCCGATCCTCGTTTGGCGGCGCGCTTCGAGGAGCAGGATTGATAACGAGCCAATAACCCGTCATGGCATATAACGGGCCCGGTCGACTGACCTGACACACACTCGGCAAGCCGAGCTGTTTCCTGAGGGGCGGTGCTCACGCGAGCACCGCCCCTTGGCATACGCACAGCGGTCATTTCCGGGCCTCATCAGGCCATACACCCCCTGCACCTCACCCTCAAAACTATGCAGGTATTCACACGCACGAGGCTCAAAATTTCTGTAAGGTTAGTTTGGCAGTTAGGTAAGCCTTGCTTTTTCTATTTCAGCCCCAACACAGATACCCTCGACGGAGAAATGATGTCTCGTACGACCACCTCCCTGGCCGCCATCGCCGCCATCGCCGCCCTCGGACTGGCCGCATGCTCTTCCGGCGCCACCACTTCTTCCTCCCAGTCCTCCGCTTCGCCAAGCGAGACCACGCAGGCCACCCAGGCCTCGTCCGTGAGCATCGAAGCAAACGATGGCACGGTCGAGATCAAGCTGCCCGTGACCCGCGCCGCCTCCCTTGACAACCGCACCTTCGAGGTGCTGCAGCAGTGGGACGTTCCACTCGTCGCCGTCCCCAAGAAGCTGATCCCCTCCACCGTCACCGCGTACAACGGCGATGACATCGCCGACGTGGGTATGCACCGCGACCCCAACCTGGAGGCCCTGGTCGCGGCCGAACCCGACCTGATCATCTCCGGTCAGCGCTTCTCCAAGTTCGACGCGCAGATCAAGGAACTCGCGCCCGACGTCCCACTCATCAACCTGGAGCCGCGCGAGGGCCAGCCCTTCGATCAGGAGCTCATCCGCGAGGTCACCGACCTGGGTGAGATCTTCGGCAAGCAGGACGAGGCCAAGAAGCTCGTCGACGACTTCAACGCCTCGATCGAGCGCGCCAAGAAGGCCTACGACGGCTCCTCGACCGTCATGGCGGTGGACGTCTCCGGCGGCAACATCGGCTACGTGGCGCCTGGCAAGGGCCGCACGTGGGGCCCGGTCTTCAACCTTCTCAACCTAAAGCCGGCGCTTGAGGTCGAGGGTTCGACCGACTCGCACACCGGTGACGACATCTCCGTCGAAGCGATCGCCGAGGCCAACCCGGCGTGGATCTTCGTCCTCGACCGTGATGCCGCCATCACCAAGGACGGCTCGAACACCCCGGCCGAGACCGTCATCAACGACAACGCCGCGCTGCAGAACGTCGCTGCGCTGCAGAACAAGCACGTCGTGTACGCACCGAATGACACGTACACCAACGAGTCCATCATCACCTACACGGAGATCTTCAACTCCATCGCGGACGCTTTCGAAGCCGCGAAGAAGTGACCCCCTGACACACAAGCGGGTGCCGCCCCTCGGGGCGGTACCCGCACCCCGTTTTCTTATGACGCACTCCCCCACCACCGCACGTCCCACGGGCACCGCAACGAGCGAGGCCCACGCGAGCGAGCCCCACGCGAGCGAGCCCCACGCGAGCGAGGCCACCCCGGCCTCGTCGAAGCGCCGCCCCCTGGCGCTCGCTGTGGCCACGCTCGCCGTGGCTGCACTCCTCGTCCTGTCGCTGTCCACCGGCGAATACTCGATCCTCTCCCAGGACGACGGCTGGCAGATTTTCCTCGCCGTGCGCGTGCCTCGCACGATCGCGCTCGTCCTGTCAGGTGCCGCAATGTCGATGAGTGGCCTCGTCATGCAGCTGGTCACCCAAAACCGCTTCGCCGAGCCCTCGACGACGGGCACGACCGAGTGGGCGGGGCTGGGCCTGCTCGTCATCATGATCGTGTGGCCCGGCGCCCCGATCCTGGTGCGCATGACCTGCGCGATTGTCTTCGCGTTCGTGGGCACGATGGTGTTTTTCGCGCTGCTGCGCCGCGTCTCCCTGCGATCCTCGCTGCTGGTGCCGATCATGGGCATGATGCTGGGCGCGGTCGTCTCCGCGATCTCGACATTCCTGGCGCTCGAGACAAACACCCTGCAGAGCGTCTCGGTGTGGTTCCAGGGGTCCTTCACATCCGTCTACGAGGGCCAGTACGAGGTCCTGTGGATCGTCACCGTCGTCGTGGCGATCGTGTTCATCATGGCGGATCGCCTGACGGCCGTGTCCCTCGGCGAGGACATCGCCATCTCCCTCGGCGTCAACTACCACCGCATGGTCCTCATTGCGACGGGGCTCGTGGCCGTGGCGACCGGCGTCGTCACCGTCGTCGTCGGTTCCCTGCCGTTCCTGGGCCTCATCGTCCCCAACCTCGTGTCCATGTCGATGGGTGACAACCTGCGCACGAACCTCCCCTGGGTGTGCCTGGCGGGCATCTCCCTGGTCACGGTCACGGACCTGCTGGCGCGCACGATCATCTCCCCCTTCGAGATGCCCGTGTCGGTCATCCTGGGCGTCCTCGGTGCTTTCGTCTTCATCGCGCTCGTGCTGCGCCAGGCTAAGAAGGGAGCGGTCCTGTGAGCGTCCTGACTTCCCCCGCGCAACGCGAGCCCTCCTCCCCAGTCCCAGCCCCGGCCTCGTCCACGCGCACGAAACGCCCCACCCGACGCACCGGCGCCTTCACCTCCCCGGCCGCACGGCGTCGCTGGTGGATCCTCTTCGGGGTTGTGTGCGCGGTCGCGATCCTCGCCTGCATCGGCCTCATCGCCTGGAAGAACCCGGCACACTTCGGTACCCCGGTGTTCTGGAGGCTCGCCCGCCGGCGCGCCTTCGCGGTCCTCGCGATCGCCATCGTCGCGGTGTGCCAGGGCATGGCGACGGTCGCCTTCCAGACGGTGGCGAACAACCGCATCATCACACCATCGATCCTTGGTTTCGAGTCCCTGTACCGGGCAATCCATACCTCCACGATCTTTTTCCTGGGCGTCGCAGGCCTCAACGCGTCGGCGACGGTTGGCAACTTTGTCGGACAGCTCGCCCTCATGATTGCCCTGACCCTCGCGCTCTACTCGTGGCTGCTCACCTCGCAGAGAGCCTCGATGCACGCGATGCTCCTCATCGGCGTCATGCTGGGCGCGGGCCTCGGGTCGATCTCCACCTTCATGCAGAGGCTGCTCACGCCCTCGGAGTTCGACGTGCTCACCGCGCGCCTCTTCGGGTCGATCGCGAACGCCCAGAAGGAGTATTTCCCCATCGCGGTTCCCCTCGTCGCGGCCGCGGCCATCGCCCTTGTGTTGCTCACTCGCCAACTGTCGGTGCTGTCGCTCGGCCGTGAGACGGCCACCAACCTGGGACTCAATCACCGTCGCACGTCCGTGCTCGTCCTCGTCCTGGTGTCGATCCTCATGGCCACGTCCACGGCCCTCGTGGGCCCCATGACGTTCCTCGGGTTCCTCGTGGCGACGCTGGCCTACCAGTTCTCAGACACGCACGATCACCGCTACATCTTCGCGATGTCCGTCGCCCTGGGCGCCGCGATCCTGGCCAGCGCGTACTTCGTCATGAATCACGTGTTCAACACGCAGGGCGTCGTCTCCATCATCATCGAGTTCGTCGGCGGACTCGCGTTCATCGTCACTATTTTGCGGAAGGGCCGCCTGTGATCTCCATCGATTCCGTCGTCAAGCAGTACTCGCCATCAGTGCGCATCGGCGAGGTCTCCCTCGACATCCCCACGGGCGGCATCACGGCGCTCGTAGGCCCCAACGGCGCGGGCAAGTCCACGATCCTCACCATGATCGGGCGCCTCCTGGGTATCGACGAGGGCACGATCGAGGTCGGCGGCCTCAACGTGGCCACGACGAAGTCCTCCGAGCTGGCGCGCACCCTGTCGATCCTGCGCCAGGAGAACCACTTCATTTCGCGCCTCACGGTGCGCCAGCTGGTGGGTTTCGGGCGCTTCCCCCACTCGAAGGGACGCCTGAGCGCCGAAGATGAGACCATCATCGACCGCTACATCGGCTTCCTCGGCCTGGAGGAGCTCGAAGGGCGCTACCTGGACCAGCTCTCGGGCGGCCAGCGTCAGCGCGCCTACGTCGCCATGGTGCTCGCCCAGGAAACGGAGTACGTCCTGCTAGACGAGCCCCTCAACAACCTGGACATCGCGCGCAGCGTCGAGATGATGCGCATGCTGGAGCGCGCGGCCCGCGAGTTTTCACGCACGATCGTCATCGTCCTGCACGACATCAACTTCGCGGCGCGCTACGCCTCCCAGATCTGCGCACTCAAGGACGGGAGGGTCGCCTTCATGGGCACTCCCGAGGAGATCATGCGCGACGAGGTCCTCACCGACATTTTCGACACCCCCGTCACCGTCGTGCCGGGTCCCAACGGCCCGATCGCCTGCTACTTCTGAGCGGGGCTGGCTCGCACTTTTCTCGGAGGCCGCCGTTTCCGCCCGCCGCTGCCCGCCCGCCTCAGCGGCGACGAGGCCGGGGCCGGGTAGAATGGTCGCGCGGCCCCTCGTGAAACGGCCGTGAAACGCTCATCTTCCAAGGGGTTCCCGTGCACATCGGACTGATCGCCGCCTTCCTGATTCTCGCTCTCGCTCTCATCGCGGGTGGCCTCTACCTCTTCATGTCCGGGCTGACCGCACGCGCCGGCGTGTGCCGACCTCCCCTGGGGCTGCGCCTTCAGGGCGTCGAGCCCGGATCGCAGGAATGGGAGCGGGCGCACCGCGCCGCGTGGCCCATCCTCTTCGGCGGCGGCGTCCTGGGCACCGCCCACGGCATCGCCCTGGCCGCCACCACACTCATGGACGCGCGCATCTCCGTGCCCATCGTCTTCATCGTCTCGGGGCTCATCGTCGAGGTCGGCCTCTGGCTCGTCGCCAAGGGCGCCGGGAAGGCGTCGCTGAAGTAACGCCTCGCGGGGCGCCGATGCCCCGCTCACCCGCGCGGATACGACAAACGGGCCCCGGCCTCGTGCATCACCTCACGAGGACGGGGCCCGCCGCACAGTGTCGGGATCTCAGGCCTTGGGGCGCTCGCGGCGATCGAGCATGTACAGGGCCATCTTCGAGGGCTCGAGCGCGCGCACGGCGTGCGGCAGGCGCGTGCCGAAGTGGATGACGTCGCCGGGCTTGAGGACAACGGTGCGACCGTCGGCCTCGATCTCGAGGGCGCCCTCGAGGGTGTGCAGGATGACGGGCATCGCAGCGGTGTGCTCGCTGAGGATCTCGTCCTTATCGAAGCTGAAGAGCACCAGGCGCACGCCCTCAGCGTGCATGACGGTACGCGACACCGTGGCTTCCTCGTTGACCTGGATCATCGAGGCGATGTCCTGCAGGTCCGTCATGATGGGCGTGGGGACCTCGGTGTTCGAATCGAGGGACAGGCTCATTGGCTCTCCTTGGGTTTGCGCGCGACGATGGCGACGCCGCACAGGTGTCGATCATATTTCTGAAACGTGCGCGCCATCGTCGTGACGCGTTCACGCAGGTCCTTATCTCGCGCGACGTTGCGCATGATGCGCAGGGCGCCGCGCACGCCCTCGTCGGCGACCATTCGGCCGGGCTTGAGGAGGGCCATCGGGGCCGTGCGTGTTTCCTCCACGACGAGGCCAACCTCTTCGAGCGCGCGCCTCCAGTCGGCGACTGTGAGGGGCCGGGCGTTGACGTTGATGGCACGTGCCAGCGCGCGGCGAATCTCGGTGGCGGGTTCTTCCGCGATGGAGTCGGGGCGCATCGCCAGCTCGTGGATGACGTAGCGGCCGCCCGGGCGCAGGATGCGCGCGGCCTCGCCCATGATGGCGCGCTTGGCTTTCTCTCCCTGCATGGAGAGCATGGCTTCGCCGACGACGACGTCCGCGCTCTCATCCGGCAGGCCGGTCTCGGCAGCATCAGCATTCACGCAGCGCCCCACACCCGAGGCGATGGCGTCCACGCGCGCGGAGGCATTCGGATCGCGCTCCACGCCGACGTAGGAGGCGGGGCCTACCTCAATAATCGCCGAGGCCGTGACACCCAGGCCGGGCGCGAACTCGACGACGTCCGAGCCGGGCAACACGGCACGCTTGAGCGCCCACGTGCTAAGGGCGAGGCCGCCGGGGCGCAGGACCGTCTTTCCGGCGCGCGCGAGGACCCAGTGTCCGGGTGCCTTCTCGACGGGCCGGTCGGCGAAGGGCAGGGCCTCCGTCGGCGATTCACTGTGAGTTGCCATATACGCAAGTATAGCGTTATCTATTTCCTTACGCAGGGTTTTACCCACATTAAATACGCCGACGGAGGGCCGATTCACCGCTACAGGCCGATAATCTCGGCGAAAGCTCCCTTAATTGCCTCGAGGCGCTCGCGCGCCTGATCCCAGGGCAGAGCCTCCCCGTCTGCGACCGGCAGGATCACCTCGAGGTAGCACTTGAGCTTAGGCTCGGTGCCCGAGGGACGCGCAATGACGCGGTCCCCCGCCTCGGTAAGAACGAGGACGCCGTCCGTGGGCGGCAGACCGCGGTATCCCTGAGAGAGGTCCGAGACCTCGACGACGGGCGATCCGGCGAGAACGGTCGGCGGCTGAGCGCGCAGGCGCGCCATACCGCTGGCGATCTGCTCGATCTCGTCGACGCGGAAGGTCAGCGGCGAACTCACGTGCAGGCCGTGCAGACGCGCCAGGCGCTCCAGCTCGTCCCACACGCTGCGCCCCTGCGCCTTCAGCGAGGCCACGAGGGAGGCGGCGACGACCGAGGTCGCGATGCCGTCCTTGTCGCGCACGTGGGCAGGGTCCGGGCAAAAGCCGATGGCCTCCTCGTAACCGAATCCAAGCCCGGGGGCGCGTGCGATCCACTTAAAGCCGGTGAGCGTCGTGTGGTGCTCGAGGCCGTGAGCGCGGGCGATCCTCGAGAGTAGCCGCGAGGACACGATCGAGTTCGCGAGGGAGCCCTTCAGGCCCCGCGAGGCCAGGAACTCGCCGATCAGTGAGCCGATCTGATCGCCGCTGAGCGGACTCCATCCCGTCTCCGAGGTGGGGTCGGGCACCGTAAGCGCGCAGCGGTCCGCGTCGGGGTCGACCGCGATGATGAGGTCGGCCCCCTGCTCACGAGCCTGCTCGATCGCCATGTCGAGAGCGCCGGCCTCTTCGGGGTTGGGGAAGGGGACGGTCGGGAAGTCGGGGTCGGGATCGGCCTGGGCCGCCACGAGGGAGACGTTGGTGAAGCCGGCCTCGGCCAGGACACGCGAGGTGATCTCAGCACCCACGCCGTGCATGGCGGTCAGGACGATGCACAGGTTCTCGCGCGCCGAGGCGTCGCCCGAGGCTAGGGCGGACGCGCAGGCCACGTACTCCTCGCGCGGGTCCACGGCCTCGATGAGGTCATCGTTCATCGGGACCTCATCCGCGGGCGGCGCGGCCTCGATGGCGGCCGCGATCTCGGCGTCAAAAGGCGGGACGATCTGCACGCCGCGCCCATCGCCCTGGACGACGCTGCCGCCGAGGTACACCTTGTAGCCGTTGTCCGGGGCGGGGTTGTGCGAGGCGGTCACCATGACGCCCGCATCCGCGTCGAAGTGCAGCATCGAGAAGGAGGTCAGCGGCGTCGGGTTGGCCTGGGGCAGCGCGAGGACGCGCACCCCTGCGGCCGAGGCGACGCGGCAGGCGGCCGTGGCGAACTCGGAGGACCCGTAGCGGGCGTCGCAGCCGACCACCAGCGTGGGAGTGCCGGTTGCGTGGCGCTTGACGACCTCGCACAGGCCTGCGGTCGCGCGAATGACGACCGCGAGGTTCATGCGGGACTCGCCCGGACCCACGACGCCTCGCAGGCCGGCGGTGCCGAACTGGAGGGGACCGTTCATAGCCGCGCCCACGCGGGCCGCCGCCTCCTCGTCGCCGCGCTCCGCTGCCTCGATGTCGGCGCTCAGGGACGAGGCCGTGGCGGGGTCCGGGTCGTGGCTCGCCCACTGGCGGGCGCGCTCGAGCAGCTCCATCGCCTCAGTCCTCCAGTCCTGCCAGGATGGCGTTGGTTGCGGACACTCCCAGGCGAGAGGCTCCGGCCTCGATCATTGCCAGGGCGGTCTGTGCGTCGCGGATGCCGCCCGAGGCCTTGACTCCCAGGGCGTCGCCGACCGTGGCGCGCATGAGCGCGACCGCGTGCGTCGAGGCGCCGCCCGCGGGGTGGAAGCCCGTCGAGGTCTTGACGAAGTCCGCGCCCGCCGCCACCGAGGCGGTGCAGGCGGCGACGATCTCGTCGTCGGTGAGCGCGGCGGACTCGATGATGACCTTGAGGATGCGCGGGGCGGGGACGACGCGGCGCACGGCCGCGATCTCCTCCTCGAGGTCGTGGAGGCGCGCGTCCTTCACCAGCTCGATGTTGATGACCATGTCGATCTCGTCCGCGCCGTCAGCGACGGCCTGGGCGGCCTCGAAGGCCTTGACCTGGGGCTTGACCGCACCCGAGGGGAAGCCGACCACGCAGGCGACCTTCAGGCCCTCGGGAACGTCCAGGGGCAGCATCGAGGGAGACACACACACCGAGAAGGTACCGGCGGCCACCCCCTCCTCGACGATGCGGGCCACGTCCGCCTTGGTGGCCTCGGGCTTGAGGATCGTGTGGTCGATGAGTGCGGCCACATCACGCTTCTTCATGGAACTTCTTTCTTGTCGCATCACAGCTGGGCCAGGGGCAGGGCCAGCTCCATCATGGTGGTAAAGGACGTCTGACGCGCCTGGGCATCCGTGGCCTCGCCCGTCACCAGGGAGTCCGAGACGGTGAAGATACCCACGGCCTCGACGCCCGCGTGGGCGGCCGTCGCGTACAGGCCCGCGGACTCCATCTCGACCGCGAGCACGCCCATGCGCTGCCAGGCCTCGTTGAAGGTCGGGTTCGCGTTGTAGAACGTGTCGGAGGAGAGGATGTTGCCCACGTGGATCGGCACGTCGGCCTCGCGGGCGCGACGCACCACGTCCTCGATGAGGCGGAAGGAGCCGATCGGCGCGTAGGAGCCGGGGATCTGGTACTGATCCAGGAACGCCGAGTTCGAGCAGGCGGCCTGGGCGACCACCACGTCGTACAGGTTGACGTCGGGCTGCAGGGCACCGCACGTGCCCACGCGCACGAGGCGCGTGCAGCCGAACTCGTGGATCAGCTCGTGGGCGTACAGCGAGATCGAGGGGATGCCCATGCCCGAGCCCATGACGGACACCGGGGTGCCGCGGTAGGTGCCGGTGTAGCCCAGCATGTTGCGCACGGCGTTGAACTGGCGCGCGTCCTCCAGGTAGGTTTCGGCGATGAACTTCGCGCGCAGCGGGTCTCCGGGCAGGAGGATCGTCGGCGCGATGGGGGCGGTGGGGTTGATGTGCGGTGTCGAGCGCATGTGTCCTCCTATGGTGTCGAGGAGCCCGGGGCTCCGTCGAGGCTTCTTTACCCTTGTCGCAAGGCTATGCCGTGCAATTGAAATGTGTCAACGAGTGGTTTGACAAATGTTCTCATCCACTTGGGGCGCGATCACGCACCCCGCGCGGGGTTGCCCCACGTGGCCGTTCCAGCAGCGCGAGGGCCAGGTCCTGGTCGACCACCAGGTGAGTGGCCAACCCCATGTGCAGCGCCGTCTCCAGCGCCTCCGCTTTCACACGCCCGCCAGCAACGAGCACCCTCACGGGGCGAGAGCGCAGCTCCTCGAGCGTGATACCGACCGTCCGGCGATCGACCGAGGCCAGGGCAACCGCGCCCTCGCGCGTAAAAAACCGCGAGCAGGCATCCCCAACCGCGTCGCGCATCAGGGCCTCCACCTCGTCGTCCTCGAGCTGGCCGAGGTTGAGCGAGAGGGCCTCACGCCCCAGGGAACCAACGGTAAACACCGCCACGTCCACACCGCGCCCCTCCTCCAGGATCCGCTCGATCAACCGGTCGCGGCGCACGATGGAGAGCATCGCCGTGTCCTGGAAGATCACGGGCAACGGCAGGTAACAGGGCTGCGCATTGAAAGCCTCGCAAAAAGCCCGCATGATCTCAAAATCGTGCGTCGCCCGCTCAGAAAACGACGTCCCGCCCTTGAGCTGGACGACGCGTACGCCCACGCGAGGGGCGCGGGGCAGGTGGGCCGCGAGCGCACTCATCGTGCGCCCCCAGGAAATCCCCACGCTCATGCCGTCGCGCACGAGCTGGGTGACGACATCGGCACCGACGCGGCCGACCTGCTCGATGGCCTCGCCCTCGGTCATATCGCGGCCGTGGGCGACGCGCACGCTCGCCAAGCCGAAGCACTTCTCCAAGCGCAGGGCGATCTCCGAGGCGTCCTCGCGCGGATCGTGGATCTCGATGGTCACAAAGCCGCGCTCGCGGCCGTGGGCGAGGAGTTTGGCGACCGTGGGGCGCGACAAACCCATGCGGGCGGCGACCTCGGCCTGGCTCAGTCCCTGCTGGTAGTAGAGCTTGACGGCCTCAATCGACTGTTCGTCGCGCCTTTCCACGATTCCTCCTCCCTGCACGCTCGCGATTCCCCGGCGTTAGGACACCGTCTCCAGGACGACTCTGCGCGGCTCGGGGGTGACCCCGTCAGCGATCTCGATGGCGCCGGAGAGGGACTCCAGGGCGCGCTCGATGCGCCACTCATCGTCGGTGTGGAGCGTGAGCAGAGGCTGGCCCGCCGCGACGCTCTCCCCCGGCTTGGCGTGGATCTCGATGCCGGCGCCCGCCTGGACCGGGTCTTCCTTGACGGCACGACCGGCACCCAGCCTCCACGAGGCCACGCCCACGGACAGGGCGTCCATGCCGACGACGGTTCCCCCGGCCTCGGCGAGGACCTGGTGGGTGTGCGCGGCGCGCGGCAGCGGCGCGTCCGGGTCGCCGCCCTGCTCGCGGATCATCGCGCGCCAGCGGTCCATCGCACGCCCGTCCGCCAGCGCGGCCTCCACGTCAGCATCCCGGACTCCCGCAAGGTCGAGCATGTTGCGCGCCAGCTCGCACGTCAGCTCAATGACGTCGGCGGGGCCGCCTCCAGCGAGAACCTCGACGGATTCCTCCACCTCGAGGGCGTTGCCGATCTTTCGTCCCAGCGGCACGGACATGTCGGTGAGCAGCGCACGCGTGGCGACCCCCGCGTCGCGACCGAGGTCCACCATCGTGCGGGCAAGCTCGCGCGCGGCGTCCAGGTCCTTCATGAAGGCACCCGAGCCGACCTTGACGTCCAGGACCAGGGCTCCCGTGCCCTCGGCGATCTTCTTGCTCATGATGGAGCTGGCGATGAGCGCGATCGACTCGACGGTCGAGGTGATGTCGCGCAGCGCATAGAGCTTCTTGTCAGCGGGCGCCAGGCCTGAGCCCGCCGCGCAGATGACCGCGCCGCAGCCGCGTCCCAGCTGAGTCATGATCTCGTCATTGCTCAGCTGCGCCCGCCATCCGGGGATGGCCTCGAGCTTGTCGAGCGTGCCGCCCGTGTGCCCCAGGCCTCGGCCCGAGAGCTGCGGGACGGCCACGCCGAAGCACGCGACCAGCGGCGCCAGGGGCAGCGTAATCTTGTCGCCCACGCCGCCCGTGGAATGCTTGTCGGCCGTCGGCTTGCCGATGCCGGAAAAATCCATGCGCGCGCCCGAGCGGATCATCGCGTCCGTCCAGCGGGCGATCTCGCCCCGGTCCATGCCGCGCAGGAAGATCGCCATGGCCAGGGCGGCCATCTGCTCGTCCTTGATGACGCCCTTCGTGTAGGCGTCGATCGTCCAGTCGATCTGGTCGGGGCTCAGTACTCCCCCATCGCGCTTGACGCGGATGATGTCAACGGCATCAAAGAGTGCCATCGTGTCCTTCTTTCTCCTGGGGCGAGGCCGGGGTGGCGCCGGGGACGGACGACAGGTCGTGGGGTCCGAACGCGCCGGGCAGCACCTCGGTCATGGGGGCAACGCCGCCCGGCATGAGGACCAGGCAGGAGGGGCCGCCGTGCTCGTAGATGAGCTGGCGGCAGCGCCCGCATGGGGCCACCGGCTCCTCGTTACCGTTGACGGCGACGACCGCGACGAGCGCGCCGCCGCCGGAACGGATGAGGTCTGAGACCATGCCGCACTCGGCGCACAGGGTGACGCCGTAGCCGGCGTTTTCGACGTTGCAGCCGCTGACGAGCCAGCCGTCGGCGGTCAGGCCCGCTGCCCCCACGGGGAAGTTCGAGTAGGGGCAGTACGCGTGCTTCATCGCGTCGATGGCCTCGGTCAGCAGGGCGTCCCAGTCAATCTCTGTTGGATCCATGCGGGTTCTCACTTCACGTAGGGGATGTTCTCGGCGGCGGGCGCGCGCGACTTGCCGACGAATCCAGCGACGGCCACGATCGTGACCACGTAGGGGATCATCGACACGAGGTCGGCGGGGATCGCGGGCTCGATGTTGGGCAGCATGCGCGCCAGGGCCTGCGCGAAACCGAACATGACGGCCGCGCCCATGGCTCCCAGCGGGTTCCACTTGCCCAGGATCATGGCGGCCAAGGCGATGTAGCCGTTGCCCGCGGAGATGTTATCCGTGAAGGCCAGGCCGGAACCGATCGTGAAGAACGCGCCGCCCAGGCCTGCGAACGACGAGCCGAGGATCGTGTTGAGGGTGCGCGTGCGCCCCACGTTGATGCCGACGGTATCGGCGGCGCGCGGGTGCTCACCGCAGGCCCGCAGGCGCAGACCCCAGCGCGAACGGAACAGGAAGAACGCCAGGGCGATGACGGCCGCGTACATCAGGTAGACGAGGATCGATTGGTTGAACAGGACCGGGCCGACGATCGGGATCTCGGAGAGGCCGGGGATCTTAATGTCGGACAGCGAGAACTGGTTGGTGTTCAGGCTCCCAGGGGAGTTCTTCATGATCGTCCCGTAGAAGAACGTCGTCAGGCCCAGCGCCAGGACGTTCAGGACGACGCCGACGATGATCTGGTCGACCCCGTACTTGACGGAGAAGAGCGCGAGGAGAGCACCCAGGGCCGCGCCCGCGAGGGGGGCAGCAACGAGGCCCGCGTATGGGGTCTGGAAGTACGAGGCCGCCATCACGCCCGCAAACGCGCCGACGAGCAGATCGCCCTCAATCGCGATATTGACGACGCCGACGCGCTCCGAAACGACGCCCGAGAGGGAACCGAAGATGAGCGGCGTCGAAATCGCCACGGTGGACACGAGGGTCGAGGTCAGGGTGACGACGCCCGTCGACCCGGAGCCCGCGTAGAACAGGAATCCCAGGATCGTCGACAACCCGACGACGGCCATCCCGCCGACGCGCGCCCACGCGGGCTGGGTGATGCGCCGCACGGTCGCGGCAATCGTCCATGCGGTGATCGCGATCGTGAGGACGGCGAGCACCCACACGATGGGGGCACCCGCGGTGACGATGTCGGGGATCGCGTACGACTGCGACTTGTCGTTCAGGCGCAGCGTCATGTCGCCTCGGGCAGCCGCCGCGAAGACGACGAGCAGCACGCAGGCCGCCACGTAGATGCCGGGAAGCTTCCAGGAGCGCTTGGCTTCGACCTGCGCGACCACGGTGGACTCACTTGTGCTCATCAGCGTTCCCCTTTCGCGTCTGCGCGGCCAGCGCGCGCACATCGGGCAGACGGAACAGCCAGCGCACCAGCGCCGGCGCGGCAATCAGGAGGACGATCACCGACTGCAGGATCAGGATCATGTCGATGGGCACGCCCTTGGCCTGCATCGTGTAGCCACCCGCCTTGAAGGCACCGAAGAGGAGGCCCGCACCGAATGTTCCCCACGTCTTGTTGCGCCCCAGCAGGGCCACCGTGATCGCGTCGAAGCCGATCGAACCGGCCACGTCGCGCGAGACGTACCCGATGGTTCCCAGGGCCTCGTTCGCACCAGCCAAGCCGAGGAACGCGCCCGAGAGGACCATCGTGATCGCCGTGATGCGCTCGACCGATATGCCTGCCGTGCGGGCGGCTGCCGCGTTCGCGCCGACCGCGCGAATCTGGAACCCCAGCGTCGAGCGCTCGATGAGCCACCAGAAGAAGGCGAGGGCAACCAGGGCGACAATGAAACCGACATGCAGCTTGAAGGGCGCGGGTAGCAGGCGCGCGAGAGCCGCGCTGTCCGCGACCTTCGGCGTCACCGGCTGGTTCGAACCGGGCACCTGCCACGCCTTCTGCGTGAGCGTGTACCCCAGACCCAGCGTCGCGATCGAGTTGAGCATGATCGTCACGATCACCTCGTTCGCGCCCGTCTTCGCCTTCAAGACGCCCGCGATGCCGCCGTACAGACCACCCGCAATAATCGCGACGAGGAGGGCCACCAGCGTGTGCACAACGGGCGGCAGGTTCACCGCGAAGCCCACCCACACGGCCGCGAGCGCTCCGACGATGATCTGGCCCTTACCGCCGATGTTGAACAGCCCCGCCCGGAAGCCAAGCGCCAGGCCCAGGCCCGAAATAATCAGCGGGATCGAATAGAACAGGGAGTCCGTCAGAGGCTTGATCTGGCGGACGAAGGTCGCCGCATTGGGGTCGATGATCGACCCGCGGAACATCGCGTAGTAGGCGTCCAGAACGGATGCGCCCGACAGCGCGATGAGGACCGCACCGATCACAAACGCAATGAGGACGGCCAGCACCGAGACGAACCACTGCGAGCCAAAGATCCGGGTGAGGATGCCCGGCCCGTTACTCGTGCGCGCGCTCATTGTTCCTCCTTCCTGATAGCCCCGGTGTCCGTGGCGCAGCCCGAGGAGGCGGCCACGGCCTCGTCCAAGGGGACGCCCGCCATCATCAGGCCGAGGACGTCGCGGCCCGTGTCAGCCGGGACGATGCCCACGATGCGGCCGCGATACATGACGGCGATACGGTCCGCCAGCGAGACAACCTCGTCGAGCTCCGACGAAATAAGCAGGACCGCGCAGCCTTGGTCTCGCACGTCCACGATCCGACGGTGAATGAACTCAATCGAACCGACATCCACGCCGCGCGTCGGCTGGTTGGCGACGAGCAGCGTCAGGTCGCGCGACATCTCTCGGGCGACGACCACTTTTTGCTGATTGCCGCCCGACAGGGAGGACACGGGATCCTCAATCGAGGTCAGGCGGATGTCGTACTCCGCCTCCTTGTCGCGGGCGTTGCGCGCAATCGCGCCGCGTTTCAGGGAGCCGAACGAGGCGAAAGCCGAGGAGCGGAACTGGTCCAACACCAGGTTATCCGCGATCGAAAACGAAGCGATGATGCCATCCGTCGAGCGGTCCTCGGGGATAAAACCGACTCCCGCGTCCAGGGACTGACGCGGCTTCGCACGCGTAATGTCCGCGTCCTCGAGGCGGATGACGCCGCTGTCGGGGCTGCGCAGGCCCAGGATCACCTCCGCCAGCTCCGTCTGCCCGTTACCCTGCACGCCGGCGACAGCCAGGATCTCACCGCGCGGAACGTCGAAGGACACGTGGTCGAGAAGCGGCACGCCGCCCGCGCCGAGCAGGGACACGTCCTCAAAGGCTAGGCCGCCGCCAGCGGGACGCGCGGGATCCTTCTCCACGCGCATGAGCACCTCGCGTCCCACCATCTGCGTGGCCAGCGAGGCCTCGGAATCGCTCGGGGACGCGTGCCCCACGACCCGACCGCGGCGAATGACCGTGATCTCGTCGGCCACGGCGCGCACCTCGCGCAGCTTGTGGGTGATGAACACGATCGAGGTCCCGGCATCGGCGAGCTGACGCATGATCGTCATCAGCTCATCCGTCTCCTGCGGGGTCAGCACGGCCGTCGGCTCATCGAGGATGAGGACCTTCGCCTGGCGCGACAGGGCTTTGACGATCTCCACCCGCTGCTGCGCACCCACGGGCAGATCCTCAATGAGTGCGTCGGGGTCCAGGTCGAAGCCGAAACGCGCCGACACCTCGCGCACCGTGCGCCGGGCGCGCTCTCGGCTGATAATCCCCGCCGGGCCGGTCGGCTCGAAACCCAGGGCAATCGACTCCGCGACCGTGAAAACAGGGATCAGCATGAAGTGCTGGTGCACCATGCCAATACCCGCCGCGACCGCGTCACCCGGCCCCTTAAACGTCACGGGCTCTCCGTCGATGAGAATCTCACCCTCATCGGGTGCGTGCATGCCGTACAAGACGTTCATGAGCGTGGATTTGCCCGCGCCATTCTCTCCGAGCAGGGCGTGAATATGCCCCTCCTCGATCGTTAAGTCAATCGAGTCATTGGCGATGAGGGGACCGAACCTCTTCGTGATCCCCCGCAGCTCTAATTTCATTCCTTCGACCTTCCCCAGCCGGTGGGCGCACCCCGCCCGATGCCCGTGTGGGGCCGGCAGCGTCACCGCCGCCAGCCCCACACGTTTCGCATCACTTCGGGGCGTTCTGCGATTCGATCACGAGCTTGCCGGACTTGATGTCGTCCGTGAGCTTGCTCAGATCCGCCTTCAGCTCGGCGGACACCTTGTCATCGAAATCGTGGAACGGGGCGATCGAGACGCCGCCGTTAGCCAGGGTGCCCACGTACGGGGTCGCGCTGAACTTACCGTTCACGGAGTCCTGAATCGCCTGCTCGACGGAGGCGCCGATCTCCTTCATGACCGAGGTCAGCACGATCGAGGAGTAGTCGGGGTTCGCCTCGTACCAGTCGGAGTCAACGCCGATGATCCAGGTGTTTCCATCCGCCTTGGCGGCCGCAGCAGCACCCAGGCCGACCGGGCCCGCGACGGGCATGATGATGTCCGCACCCTGGGAGATGAACTGCTGCGCCTGCTCCTTGCCCAGCGTCTGATCGTCGAAGGACTGCGTAAAGGAGCCGTTCTGCGTGGCCTTGTCCCAGCCGAGCAGCTGGACGCTCGTCCCCTTGGCCTTGTTGTAGGCCGCAACACCATCGGCGAAGCCGTCCATGAACACCGTCACCGAGGGGATCTGGATGCCACCGAAGGTCGCGACCTTGCCGGTCTTGGTCATGCCCGCGGCGACGTAGCCCGCCAGGTAGGCGGCCTCGGCCGTGTTGAAGAGCAGCGGGCGCGCGTTCTCCACCGTCACCGTGTTGTTGTTGCCATCGTTGAAGCTGGAGTCGACGAGGGCGTAGTGCAGGTCCTTGTTCTCGTCGGCGGAGGTGTGGATGGCCTTCTCCAGGTTGAAGCCGACGCCGATGATCAGGTTGCAGCCGTCAGAGACCATGGACTCCACGTTCGGGTTGAAGTCGGCGTCCGAGTTGGACTCGGCCGTGTTGATCTGGATACCGAGGCTGGACTGGGAGGCCTTGAGGCCGTCATAGGCGGACTCGTTGAATGACTTATCGTCCCAGCCGCCGGCGTCCGAGACCGCGCAGGCCTTGAACGAGCTGGCGTCCTTCGTCCCCGTGGACTGGCTGGTGGTGGCCCCTCCGCCGCCACCGCAGCCGGCCAAGGCGAGGGTTGCGACTCCCGCCGCGGCGAGGAGCTTCGTGAGGTGCTTCATGAGTGTTTTCCTCCGTTGATGTGGATTCTTCCTTGAACCGGTGGCGGCGCGAGCCGCGGATCGTGTCCGCGCAGCCATTGCGCGAACATTTGTCATGATCGACTTTTACGTCTGATCCGAGTGTCTCGCGCCGCCTCCGCGCCTGTCAAGGGCTACTTGTTCTCGCTTTGGTAACGATTGGCGCGGCGACGGGCGACCAGCCCGGCAACACCGATCGCACCGACAAACAGCGCTCCGACCAGGCCCTCCGTGTCCGCGCCCGTGCGGGCCAGGGAGCTCTTGGGAGCCTTCGCGTTCTTGTGCTGCGTCGGAGCTGGCGCCTGGGTGCCAGACTGGGAACCATCCGCAGCATCGGCCGAGGGGCTCGGGGCGGGCGCCGACGTACCGGCACAGGTCACGGGGATCGTCAGGCCGTCCGAGGCCTCGACGACCGTCGCAAAGTCGGTGGCGACCGTGACGGGCACGTTCACAACCTCGCCAGCGGCCTTGCCCTCGCAGGCGCCGACGACCGTCACGTCCACGCTCGCCTGGCCAGCGCCGTCCGTCGTGATGACCGAGGCAGCGTCGGAGGCATGCGCGTCCACGAGGGAGTTATCGACCTCGGCCACGGCCTGCGCTCCCCCGGCGCTCACGCGCACCTTCGTGGTGATGGACGGCCCCTCGGAGAAGGACAGGCCGCGCAGCGGGATCGTCACCGTCGAGCCGTCGGCGACCGCCTCGGTGGGCAGGGTCAGGCCGATCGAGGACTTCGCCTCGCGCGGCGTCAGGCCCCCCGCATCCTGGAGGGAGCGGGCCGCCGTCCCCGAATGCGCGCCCAGGTAGGCGTTGAAGGAATCGCGGTCCAGGTTTCCGTTCGTGATAGCCGCTCCCCCGCGGGTCAGCGCGTCGAAGGAGTCGCCGCCAGCGAGCAGGAAGGTCACGGACCCAACCGTGTACGTCGCGTCAGCCTTCAGCGGCTCGCCGTTGATCGTCACCGACGTGATGCGCTCACCGTAGGGCTTCGCCGGATCGTAGGTGTAACGCACGTTCGAAGAGAGGCCGAGCTTGAGCATGGGCCGGGAGTTCTGCGAGTTCAGGTCCGTCTTCCACTGCTGCTCGAGCGCGTCCTTGACGTCCGCCCCCTTGAGCGTCACGTACCCCAGCTCGTTGGAGAACGGCTCCACCTCGTAGGTCTGCGCGTACGTGATCGTCCCATCCTCGTTCGGCACCAGGTCGGCGCGCAGGCCGCCCGCGTTGATCATGCCGATGTCGACGCTCTTTCCGTCCGGGGTGAGGATCGTTTCGCGCAGGGAGTCAGCGACCAGGTCGCCCAGGGAGGATTCGATGCCTCGGTTCGATCCGGGATCCGTCGCCCCCTCGGGGGTGGTGAAGACGCCGCGCCTGAAAGGCTGCGTGTAACCGGTGGCGACGACGCGCTTGCCGGCTTCCTTCGAGTCGGCCTCGGCCTTATCGACGATCGCCTGAGTGTCGGGGTCCGCGCCGCACTGGGCGACCTCGGCGGCCGGGATGAGGATCGAGTCGGCGCTGGTGACCTGGCGCGTCACGGGGTCGATCGTCAGGCGGATGAGGCCCAGATTGTCCGTGTACGAGCCCGACGCGATGCCCGCCAAGCGCGGGTTCGCGGAGTTGAAGGCCTCGACCGAGTTGACGTGGTCGAACTCGTAGGGCACGTGCGTGTCCCCACCCATGAGGCCGTCGACGTCCTTACCGACCTTCGTGTAGTTGTTCTTCACGTCGTCGTCGAGCATGGCGATGACGACGTCGGCCTGTCCGCTGGTCTTGAGTTCGGCGGCCAGCGAGTTAATACGCGCAATCGGGTCGCTAAAGGTCAGGCCCTCCGTCGTGCCGGGGCTCAGCTTGTAGGGCACGTCCTGCGCGATCGCGCCGATGAACGCGACCTTCATGCCCGAGGGCGACGTCCACACCTTGTAGTCCCCCAGATACGGGATGCCGTCACCGTAGGTGCCCATCCCCTCGATGTTGGCCCCCAGGTAGGGGAAGGTCGCCTGCACGAATTCGCTCGGGTTCGACCCGTCAACGCGCTGCTTGAAGACGGCCTGTCCCATGTCGAGCTCGTGGTTGCCAATCGTCGAGGCCAGCGGATTCATCGTGTTCAGGGCCGCGATGGTCGGGTTGTCCTTGAGCGCGCCCGAAATGTAGGGGGAGGCGCCGATATTGTCGCCCAGCAGCGTGAACGAGGAGTTGGGGTTCGTCGCGCGTGCCTTCTTCAGATAGCAGTTCATCGCGGGCAGCCCGGCCTCGCGCACGACGCCCTTCTTGGTGACCTGCTGGATGTGTCCGTGTACGTCCGTCAGGGTGTAGAGGTCGAGGGTGATCGGCGCGGCCTCGTCCTGTGAGGCCTCGTCCTGCCCGGCCGCGAGCGCTGCGGCTGGCAGGGACGCCAGGGAGAGGGCGGCCGCCGAGGCGAGCGCGAGGCGAGTCCATGGTTTGCGCATGGGTGTGTTCCTTTCATTGGGGCAGCGCCGGCGGCGCGTCCTGCGTGGTGCGTGGGGAGTTCGTGGGGTCAGCCGCGGCGGCGAACGCGACGCGCGACGAGGAGGAGCCCGCCGCCCGCTGCGGCGAGGAGGACACCCAGGCCGATAGCCCGGTTAGCATCGGTGCCGGTGCGCGCCAGGTTGCCCCGGGTGCGGGTCTGGCGCGAGGGAGTCGTGCGCGTCGAGGCCGTGGTCCCCTGGACGTTCCCGCGCTGGGACGCCGGGGACGGGGCTTTGGACGAGGCCGGGGCCGGGCTGGGTTCATTGGTTGGGTCAGCGCTTGGGTCGGCACTCGGTGTCGGGGCAGGATCCTCTCCGCCGCTCAGGGTGAGCCCGATGAGCTCAGGGTTGTGATCCGAGGAGCGGTAGGGGTTATCGGCCTCAACGGACAGGAGGGCATTCATGCCGGCGCGCGAGTATTCGAAGGCGATGGATTCTTGGGCGTTGACAGCCCAGCTGGTCACCCCCGCGAGGAGCGGCTTGGCGGCCGCGTTTGCGAAGACGTGGTCGAGGGATCCCGAGCGCCCCGAGTAGACGTAGGAAGCCTCCCCCGCGCCCGACACGTGCGCCCAGCCCGCAGTTTCGAGGGCCTTGATCGGGTCCTCCTGGGAGTAGGTGTTGAAGTCGCCGACGAGCAGGGTCGGCTTGTCCGCAAATCGCGTGGCGAAGGATGCCAGCGCCTGCGCCTGGGCGACGCGGATCGCGTTCGCGTTGCCCTGCCCGTCACCGTTGTCGACGTTACCCTCGCCCGCGCCCTCGGGCACGGACCCCTTCGACTTGAAGTGGTTGGCGACGACGACGAAGGAGGCGGGCGTGGATCGCTCGGCGGTGACACGCACGAACTCCTGAGCAAGAGGCTGGCGCGCCAGGCCCGTGAACGCCGGGTCGTCGTCAATGAGCGACTCACCGATGGGGGCGACGGTCGCGGGCTTGTAGATGAAGGCGACGCGGATGACGTCCTCGGCCTCGGGAACGGTCTTGGGCGAGGGCACGTACGCCCACGTTCCCGCTCCCGCCGCCTTGTTGAGGGCCTCGACAAGGCGCGCCAGGGATGCGTCGCGGTCCGTTCCCACGCCCACGGCCACCGGGTTTTCGATCTCCTCCAGGGCGACCACGTCGGCGCCCAAGGCGTTGATCGCCGAGACGATCTTGGCCTCCTGGTTCGCGAAGGCCTCGCGCGAGAACGCGCCGCGCACCTTGCACTTCTTCGCCGTCACGAAGGCGCCCGTGCGGTCGGGGTAGCCCGTGCATCCGGCCTCGTCGACGCCCAGGTCCGAGAAGTAGTTGAGGACGTTAAAGGTCGCCACGCGCGTGTCGCCTCCGACCGTGGGGGCGCTCGGGCGCTGCCCCGTGATAGTCACGGGAGAGCGGTCCGGATGCCCGGCGACCATCGACGTGGGTTGGAAAACGAAGGACCCGTGCCTGGGTTCGAGGACAACCGGCCCCGCGAAGGACACGTGGTAGCCGACGCGTGCGGGCGAGCCGTTGGCCAGGTAGGCGTAGGCGGCCTCGGTGGCGGCTCCCTTCAGCAGATTCGTGTTCGTGCCATCATCGAGGGCGATGACGCGCGCGGCATTGGCGGCCTCGTAGTCGCGGGCCGCCTGCCCGGGTGCGACCACGTCGGTGGCCGAGCGCAACGGACTCTCACCCGGGGTGAGGGCGAGCGTGCCGTACTGGTTCGTCTGGTAGTTGTCGGTGATGGTCCACGTACCCTGGGGAGCCAGGAGCATCGACTCGTAGGGCTCCGCCTGATCGGGGGTAGGGACGCCGGTCACCGGCGTAGGGGTCACGCCCTGGCAGCCCTCAACGTTACTCACGGAGGTCGCCGCCAACTGGGTCAGGCTCTGCGGGTTTCCCTTCGCGGTCGTCGCGGGGAACTCACCAACCGTTCCGGTGACGCGCACGCACGTTCCGACCGCTGGAACCTGGCCGTTCTTCCCCGCGTAGACAAACAGAGCGTCCGAACTCGCGCGTCCCTCATCCCACGCGCCGCCCGAGCCGGGGGTCTGGATCGTGTAGCCGTCCAGCGTCGCGTCCAAGCCGGACTCGGCGGCCGGGTACGCGGCGGTCACAACGCCGAGCGTCGTCACGGTGGCCCCCACCAGCGCGGAATCATCCCCCGCGCCCACGGCCTGGATGTCCGGGATCGGCGTATCGACGAGGCCTGGGCTGACATCGCCCGACTGCGCGGAAGTCTCGGGGGCGGAAGACTGAGCGGGCTGCGTCGGCTCCTCAGGCTGCGCCGCACCTGACTGGGCCTGCGTGCCCTCAGTCTGCGCAGCTCCCGACTGGCTTGCTTCCACCGCACCCGATTGGCCCGCATCAGCCGCCCATGCGGCGGGCACAAGCCCCATCGCGGAGAGCGCGAGCGCGCCGAGTACAGCTAGTGATCGTGTCCCGCACTTCATCGGGATGTCCTCTCAACCTCACCTCACCGTGAGGGGCCGACGAGCCCCGTGCCGCAGGCGTTTTACCAACGGCAACACGAGTTATGACAAGTGTAATCGCACGCACACGTGTGCGGAAGATGTTGAGAATATTCCCGAAAATACAAGGCGTTTCCGGGCGAGCGTGCACCCGACAGCGCGAAGCGGCCCCGACCTCGTCAAACTGAGCCGAGGTCGCGGCGCTCCCCTGGCCTCGTCATACCCAGCCCCGGCCTCGTCGCTGGGCGAACGAAGGTTAGGACGCCGAGTACGGGGAGACGACCACCTGGGCGCGCTGCAGATCCTTGACCTCCGAGTATCCCATCGAGGCCATGGTCCGCTTGAGCGCGCCAATAAAGTTCAGCGAACCATCCGCGCGGGTTGAGGGGCCATAGAGGATCTGCTCGAGCGTGCCCGTCGTACCCACGTGGACGCGCTGGCCGCGCGGCATATCCGGATGCGTCGCCTCCGACCCCCAGTGCCAGCCGCGCCCCGGAGCCTCCTCCGCGCGGGCGATGGCCGCACCCAGCATGACGGCGTCGGCGCCGCACGCAATCGCGCGCGACAGGTCACCGGAGCGGCCAATGCCGCCGTCCGCGATGACGTGCACGTAGCGGCCGCCAGACTCATCCATGTAGTCGCGCCGGGCTGCCGCCACGTCCGCGATCGCGGTCGCCATGGGCGCGTGCACGCCCAGGGACTGGCGCGTCGAATGCGCCGCACCCCCACCAAAACCGACGAGGACGCCGGCCGCTCCCGTGCGCATCAGGTGCAGGGCAGCCGTGTCCGTACACACGCCGCCGACGATGACGGGGACGTCCAGCTCGTAGATGAAACGCTTGAGGTTGAGGGGCTCGCGCCGCGACGACACGTGTTCGGCGGACACCGTCGAGCCGCGAATAATGAACAGGTCGACGCCCGCGTCCACGACCGCGCGCCAATGCTGCTGGACGCGCTGGGGCGAGAGCTTGCCTGCGACCACCACGCCGGCTTCGCGCAGCTGCTTAAGGCGCGCGGTAATCAGCGACGGCTTGATCGGCTCGGAGTAGATGCGCTGAAGGGACGCGATCGACTCCTCCTCACCCAGGTGAGAGATGCGCTCAAGGATCGGGGTCGGATCCTCGTAGCGGGTCCACAAGCCATCCAGGTCGAGCACGCCGATACCACCGAGGCGACCAAAAGCGATCGCCGTCTCCGGGCTCATCACCGAGTCCATCGGGGCCGCCATCACGGGAATGTCGACGTGGTAGGCGTCGATCTGCCAGCCCACGTTGACGTCCTCGGGATCCCGGGTGCGCCGCGAGGGCACGAGGGCGATATCGTCCAGCGTGTAGGCGCGGCGCCCGCGTTTGCCACGACCGATTTCCACTTCGTCGCTCATGACCCGATTCTACTGCCTCGGGGACGCAGATGTGCCCGCCCTCTGCCACACTGGAGTCACCGGCAAGGCTAGGAGCAATCATGAGCTGGATCGACGACCCGTGGATGGGTTTTGACACCGAGACGACGGGCGTGCGCGCGCTCAAGGATCGCCTCGTCACCGCCGCGCTGGTGCTGCGCATCGACGGCGCGTCCTACCGCAGCGGTGTCAGCGCCCCCGACCAGGTCGCCACGTGGCTGACCGATCCGGGCGTCGAGATCCCCGAGCAGGCCACGGCCGTCCACGGCATCACGACCGAGCAGGCGCGCCGCGACGGCCGCCCGATCGAGGAGGTCCTCCACGAGCTGGCCGGTTCGATTGTCGAGCATTGGCTGCGGGGCTACCCAGTCGTCGCTTTCAACGCGACCTACGACATCACGCTGGTCAATCAGGAGCTGCGCCGCCACCACCTGGGTTCCTTCGAGGAGCGCCTGGAGGGCGCACCGATGCTGGTCGTCGACCCGCTCGTCCTGGACCGCAAGCTCGACCGCTTCCGCAAGGGCAAGAAGACGCTGACGGAGATGGCACCCGTCTACGGGGCGGTCGCCTCCCCGGACGCTCACACAGCCGAGGTCGACGTGGCCATGACGCTCGACGTGCTCGCCGGCATGGTGGATAAGTACCCACAGCTGGGCTCCATGAGCGCCCTGGAGCTCATGGATTACCAGCTCCAGGCTCACCAGGATTGGGCCGAGGACTTCGAGAAGTACCTGCGCAAGCAGGGCAAGGACGCGACCATCGATCGCGAGTGGCCCCAGATCATGCCGCGAGGCCGCGGCGGCGACCAGGAGTAAGACCACGTCGGGCGGGGGTCGGGTTCCGGCCCCCGTTTTCGTTGTCCCTAAGGTGTCCTCCGAGCAGCGCATGTACGAGCTGCGTGGCGGGCACCTATTCGAGCTGCGTGGAGGGCGCCGCGGGTACCGCAGCCTGCCCCCAAAAGTCGCATGCAATTCAATTGACTGAAGATTCAACAAAGCCTGAAAACGTTGCAATTCCAACGCTCATCTTTCAATACATGAAAGGTTGACAGGGAAATTGCATGCGAAATTGGTGGGAGCTCAGCGATTAAGTAGTGCGAAGGCTGAGGGCGAGGTGGAACTGGCCGAGCAACGCGCAACACGCCACCAGTACGCGCAACACGTCACCAGTATTGGGCCGCGGGTTCACAACGGGACCGCAGTACCTGGCCAAATAAAAGTCGCACATAATTTCCCTCGGTCATTTTTCGAGCACTGCTCAAAACGTTGCAATTCCAACGATGCAAATTCAAAGTTTGAAGCAGCCGCAGGGGAATTACGTGCGACATTGTCGGGAAACTATCCCCATGCCCTACACAGGACCAGACCAAGGGGTATGACGCCAGTTCGGGAGGATTACAGCCGAAAGGGAGGATTACACCGGTTCGGGAGGATTACACCGGTTAGGGAGCATTACACCACCTCCGAAGTGGTGCAATGCCCGGCTAAGTGGTGCAACACCACTTAGTAACAAGCCGAAATGCGGACTCGCTCGAGTGGAGAGGTCAAGGTCGTCGGCCGCCAGCTCACATACGGATAGGTAAGCAACATCCGGATAGGTAACGAGCATCCGGATAGCTTAATAACCTATCCGGATGTGCATAACCTATCCGCGTGTGCACAACCTATCCGGATAAGCCCATGCAGAGGGTGCCGGCGGGGCCGCGGCCTGTTCGCCCACAAAAGTCGCATGCAATTCGATTGGGTGAAGATTCAACAAAGCTCGAAAACGTTGCAATTCCAACGCTGTAAATTCATGGTTTGAAATAGTCACAGGGGAATTGCATGCGAAATTGGTTGGGGATCAGCGGTGAAGAGGCGCGAGGGCTGCAGGTGACGTGGGCCTGACCGGGCACCGCACCACGCGCCACCAGTGTGGAGGGCGTCGGCGGGGCCGACGGCACCCGGAACACCTGCAGCGCGGACGGCGAGCGGGCGGGCGGGCCCGACGACGCCCGGAACGCCGGTGGCGCAGCCAACGAAACACCGGTGGCGCAGCAGCAATGCGGGTATGCGAGAGGCCCGGAGGCGAGTCGCCGCCTCCGGGCCTCTAGACAAGACTCACTTGTCGTTGATGAGATCCAGCCACGTGCGGCGCTCACCCACGAGGATGCCGAAGTCGCGGTTCTGGTCCGCGATCGCGGCATCGGTCGCTGGGTTCTTGATGAGGGCGGCCAGCACGTCGGGGGCGGCGGTGATGGCGCCTACGCCCTGGCGGACCAGCTCGAGGACCTGCTCGGAGTTCTTGAAGGACGCGGCCAGGACGTCGGCCTTCAGGTCGTAGGTGCGCAGGGTGCGGTGAATTTCGGAGGCGACGCGCACGCCGTCGATGCCGTAGTTGTCCATGCGGTTGACGTAGGGAGCGACGTAGCGCGCGCCGGCCTTGGCGGCCATGAAGCCCTGCATCGAGGAGTGGATGCCGGTGGCCGTGACCTGCATGCCTTCGCGCACGATGCGCGGGATGGCCGCGAAGCCTTCGCGCGTGACGGGGAGTTTGATGAAGAGGTTGCCGCCGATTTCGCCGCGCAGCGCCCGGGCCTCGGCGACCATGTCATCGGCGCGTTGAGAGACGATCTGGACATGAAGTTGCGCACCATCGGGCAGGACAGACTTGATCGCGTGGAGAACCTCGAGAGGCTCCTTGCCTTCGCGGTACAGGATCGTCGGATTGGTGGTCACGCCGTCGATGGGGAGGTATTCGAGGGTCTTAGCGATCGCATCGACGTTCGCGTGATCGATGAGGATGAGCATGGGTGGCTCCTTTGCGCTGTCGTGGGTTTTTCGCACCACTAGGATAGCGCGGGCGGGAGCAGCCCAGCGACTGCTCCCGCCCGCAGTTCACGCTCGATCGAGCTGTTCAAGGATGAGCTTCACCGCTTTTGCGTTGCCCCCTGCGTTCCGCGTCTCTTGGCGAAACGCGGACAGGTGCGCATGGCACTCACGATCCGATAGCACGCGCATTGCCGCCTCACGAAGGACATCGGGAGTTGCTTCGCGGATGTCCAACGCTTCACCCAATCCCAGTTCCTCCACCCGCCGCGCCACAGTCGGCTGGTCATTACCAACAGGAACAACCAGCATCGGTACACCGTAGAAGAGTGCCTCATTGACGCTGTTCATACCGCCGTGGGTAATAAAGAGAGATGCTCGCGAGAGCACCTCGAGCTGCGGAACCCTGCGGCGAACCATCATCGTAGGAGGAACGGGTCCTAGGCTCTCGGGGCGCACCGAGTCGCCGATTGCCATGACAACACGCATACCAGTGCTGCCGAAAGCTTCCACACACCGACGGAAGAACCGTTCGGATTTGTTGAGTTCTGTTCCGAGAGATATGTAGACGAGAGACCCACTGCCCGCAGGAGGCTCAAATGGCTCGTGGCGACGTCCATCGATAGATGCACCTACGAATGCATACCGTGATTGAGGAAATTCATTGGCGTACACCTGGAAGCTCCGAGGCGTGTAGGTGATGTTGAGAGCAGGGCTATTACGCACAATCTCAGCCTCAAGCTCTCGGAATCGCCAGCCATATCTCCTACTCATAGGTGCAGAAATGAGCGATCTCAGGCGCGGAAAACGGAAGATTGAGGTTAGATACAACCCGCCGTTACGCCCGAAGTCTTCCAGCACATGTTCATTAAGTGCGAAGGTTGAAAATAGCCTAATGGGGACTATCCCCAAACGGTCGGCGAGCGCCTTGCCTGCTACAAAAAGCATTTCGTAGATCAGGCAGTCGTATTCTGCGCCAATACGCAGCACCGTCCGATAAGCCGCACGCCAGCAGCGCATGCGATCCTGGAATGGACTCGGGAAGAGGGGATAGTCATCGTAAGGGACGAAACGTGCGCCCGTATTTTCCACCGCTTCTCGCCACGTAGGCGAATGAACATAAGTGACACGATGCCCCATATCAGTGAGCATCCGAGCTAAGCCGAGCGTCGGGTTCGTGTGCCCAGAAAACGGCAAATTCACCATGAGAATGGAGTAGGATTTGCGCTCACTCATAGAAACGACCCACCCCGTTTTTGATAACTGCGATGGCGTCCTCACTGAGTACCTGCGCATCGAAACGCTCGAGGAACGCAGCGATGAAGTCCACCTTTTGACACATTCGCTCATACGTATCCGCAACGATCAGCGGATCAACCCACACATCGACAAGGAGGACCAACACTTCAGCGACTTCATGGGGAAAGATACAGCCGATTTCACCAGACTCCATTCCCTGGCGCAGCATTTGTTCCAGGTGGGGCGCAAGCTTTGTCAGCGAGTGACGCAATGATTCCAGTAAGGCTTCAGGAACTTCACTCACCCAGTTGGCGCGCCCGAGACCACTTTGCGGACTAGACGCGACCATGTGCGTCGCGAGGATCGTCATTCTATCGGTCACCGACGCATCAGATCGCGCGGCAAGGTCTTCGACAAATACGTTGAGATGGCGCCACTCTCCCTCTATAACGGAACGCAGCACCTCCTGCTTTGACGAGAAATGATGATAAATCGCCCCCTTCGACATGCCACTCGTCCTGACGATATCTTGCATGGTGGTCGTGTCGTAGCCCTTCTCTGCGAAGAGCTGACGGGCGGCTACACAGATCGCTTCCCGGGCACGCTCGGATTTCTCGGCCTGATTCATACAACCTCCATTCCAAACCGACGGTCGGTTTTACTTTAGTTTCCTCCTCCACCCCCAACAAGACAGCTCACTGAAGAGTCCGGATGACAAGACGGGCCACACTGCCACGACTTGACGAAAGAACCAGCTCCCCGTCCTCTTTACACAGCTCCCCACCCACACAGTCGCCACATAAACCCTTGGATGTTTCCAAGACACAACATGCCCGCTACCAACTCAGACAGCGCATCTCCCCCGGTCACCCTTGAAGACAAGAAGCGGGCGGGAGCAGCCCAGCGACTGCTCCCGCCCGCAATAACCGCTCGACCTGCGACTACTTCGCCGAGGAGGAGTGATAGTTCGGCGCTTCCGTCGTCATCTGGACGTCGTGCGGGTGCGACTCGCGCAGGCCCGCGCTGGTGATGCACACGAAGCGACCGTTGGCCTTGACCTGGGAGATCGTGGAGGCACCCAGGTAGAACATGGTCTGGTGCAGGCCGCCGACGAGCTGGTAAATCACCGAGGCGAGGGAGCCGGTGTAGGGCACCTGGCCCTCGATGCCCTCGGGGACGATCTTGTCGTCGGAGGTGACGTCGGCCTGGAAGTAGCGGTCCTTGGAGTAGGACTTGCGCCCGCGCGAGCTCATCGCGCCGAGCGAGCCCATGCCGCGGTAGCGCTTGAACTGCTTGCCGTTGGTGAACACGACCTCGCCCGGGGATTCCTCGCAGCCGGCCAGCAGGGAGCCGAGCATGACGGTGTCGGCACCGGCCACGAGGGCCTTGCCGATGTCGCCCGAGTACTGCAGGCCACCGTCGGCGATGAGCGGGACTCCGGCGGGACCGCAGGCCTGGGCGGCCAGGTGGATCGCGGTGATCTGGGGGACGCCGACGCCGGCGACGACGCGGGTGGTGCAGATCGATCCGGGGCCCACACCGACCTTGACGGCGTCGACACCCGCGTCGATGAGCGCCTGCGCGCCCTCGGTCGTGGCGACGTTGCCGCCAATGATGTCGATGCCCTCAAACGTCGGGTCGGCCTTGATGCGGCGGATCATGTCGAGGGCCAGCTGGGCGCCGCCGTTCGCGGTGTCGACGACGAGAACATCCACGCCGGCCTCGGCCAGGGCGGTGGCGCGCTCCCAGGTGTCGCCCCAGTAGCCGACGGCCGCGCCGACGACGAGGCGGCCGCGCGAGTCCTTCGTGGCGTTGGGGTATTGCTCGGTCTTGACGAAGTCCTTGACGGTGATGAGGCCGGTCAGGTGGTCGTTCTCGTCAACGATGGGCAGCTTTTCGACGCGGTGTTCGGCCAGCAGGTGCTTGGCGTGTTCACGGGAGATGCCGACCTGGCCGACGACGAGGCGGTCGCGCGGGGTCATGCAGTCGCGCACGCGCAGGGTGGCCCACTCGTGCTGGGGGACGAAGCGCAGGTCGCGGTTCGTGATGATGCCCAGGAGTGCGCCGTCCTCGTTCACGACGGGCAGGCCGGAGACGCGGTAGTGGCCGCAGAGGCGGTCGAGTTCGTCGATGGTGGCGTCGGGGCCGACGGTCACCGGGTCTTCGACCATGCCGGATTCGCTGCGCTTGACCTGGCGGACTTGCGCGGCCTGTTCCTCGATGGAGAGGTTGCGGTGGAGGATGCCGATGCCGCCCTGGCGGGCCATGGCGATGGCCATGCGCGCCTCGGTGACGGTGTCCATGGCGGCGGACAGGAGCGGGACGCGCAGCGAGATGTTTGTCGTCAGGCGACTGCTCGTGTCAACGGATGAAGGAACGACGTCCGTGAGCTCGGGAAGGAGCAGGACGTCGTCGTAGGTGAGGCCGGTGAGGCCGAAAGGATCATGTGTTGCGAGTTCTCCCATGGGCCAATTGTAGGCGGTCGGTGGCGCTTTCGCGTCCTCGCCTCCGCGCATATGCCACAGCCGGGCATGAATGGGACGAGGCCGGGGCGCCCGCGCTGCCCTCAGGAGGTCGCGCTGGGGGTGGGCTGGGAGGCGTAGCGGGCGGCGGTTGCGCCGGTAACTGTGAGATGGATCGGGGCGGCGCCTCGTGCCAGCATGCGGGCGGCGGTGAGGGCGTCGGGGCGCCCCTCCCACACGAGCATGGAGACAGAGCCGTCGGGCGCGACTTCGTGGATCCAGCGTCCCATCCCGGCGCGGGCGTGGGAGTCGGCCCAGGCGACGGCGCGGGCGTAGTCGACGGCGAGGTCCTCGGCGCGCGAGGGGTCCACGACCTCGGCGAGGACGCGGGCGGCACTGGCGGCCTCGCAGACGACCCAGTGCATGCGCTGGGGGGCGGCGACAACGCCTGCGGGGTCGAGGGCGTAGACAATGCCACCCACGCCTTCGTCCGTCCACCCGTCGGCGAGGGCGCGGTCGTAGAGGGCGTTCGCCGTATCGATCATCCACGGGCCGGGTTGTTCGCCCATGTGGGTGAGGATGGCGTAGGTCTGTCCGATGAGGCGAGCGGCTTTGAATCCGAGGCCGGGGAGGGTATCTCCGGGGCGGATGAGCTCGACGGGGGCTTGGTCGGCCGAGGCGGGCAGGGGTCGCCATTCCTCGTCGTAGAGGTCGGGCAGGGCGAAGCCGCAGCGCGCGGCGATCTCGCCGACGAGTCGCAGGATTGAGCGCGCGCGGTCGAACCAGACGCGCTCCCCCGTCGCTTCCCAGGCCGCCAGGTAGGCCTGCGCGGTGTCGAGGTTGGTGGAGAGGCGACGCAGGGGCGAGCGCTTGCCAGTCGCGGCCTCGATCTCCTCGCGCACGGCACCGGCGCACGGGTCCCACCAGCGCTGATCCTGGTCCGCTTCAAGGTCGGCGAGCAGATCGCGTGCCTCATCGTGCCCGACCATCACGGCGGCGGCCGCAGCGCCGATCATCGCCGACTGGGCGCGCTGAGAGAAGATCGCTCGAGGAACGGGGGTCGCGCTATTTTCCGAGGTGGGCACGACCTCGGCGTACCAGGATCCGTTCGGAGCGCGCAGGGGTCCGATAAGGGCGGCGAGGCCGTGGCTGACCAGGTGCGAGGCCCCCTCAATGCCTCGCATCTGCGCGAGGGCGAAGACGTGCGTCATGCGCGCGCTGATGCGCGCGTCGAGCGGGCGTCCGAGGTCCACCTGACCGTCGGCGCGCAGGAAGGCGAAACCGACCCGCGCCTTCGACCGGGAAGCGAAGGCGACGAGCGCGTCAAAATCGGCGTCGAATGCACGGCACAGGTCTTCGTTGTTCCAGGGGGCGTTCATGACTGTTCTCCTGCCGGTACGTGCCTTCACGGTATCACCTGTCCAGGCACCGCGGGTGGAGGTGGGGGCCGCGTGCGCGCAGTTGAGGGCGCGATTGCGCGCGAGCCGTCAAGGCGTCAGGAGCGGCCGACGAGCTCCAGGTCGGCCTGGGGCGCGAGGAGGGCGAGAGCCTCCTCGACGCAGGCGCTGATGGTGCGCACGCGCTGCACCTGGGGCGAGAGGATTTCGGGGGCGTCCGCGCCGACCATGATCGTGGGCACTCCGTATCGTGCGACGAGGTTTTCCACCGTTTGCGCACACTCGGGACCACATCCGAGGACGACGGTGAGCGCGGGCACGCCTCCGCGCACGTACTCGCGGAAGCGTTCGGTGGTGCTGATGCCGCCGTAGTTTTCGCTGGAGAGCATGCGCGCGTCGCAGCCGTACCAGGCCAGAGCGACGCCGATGACCTGGGCGGCGGTCTCGTGGAGCGAGTCGGAGATGATCGCGACGCGGTCCCCTCCGACGAGGGAGCGGGCCGGGCGAGACTGGTAGACGGAACGGCACACGCGCTGGAAGGCGTTGACCAACATGAGGGCGGGCGCGCTACCGATGGGTTCGCCGCCCGGAGCGGAGCGCAGGGATTTGAGGGTCGGTTCGACGAAGCGTGACCACGTATGGACGAGGCCATGGCTGGCGACGGCCGCCTCGATCACTTCTTCGAGGCGATGGTAGTCGTCGGAGAGGGCGACGGAGCGCAGCTGGGCGGCGTTCGCCGGGCCTCGACGGGGCAGGAGAGCGCTCTCTGCGAGGGCTCGCTTGGCGGCCTCGGCGGCGGACATGCCGGCACGCACGTGGTGGATCATGGCGCGCAGACGGTCAACGTCCTCGGGCTGGTAGCGACGTCGCTCGCCGGTCTCACGCTGGGCGGGGCCGAGGCCGTAGCGTCGTTCCCAGGTGCGCAGGGTGGAGGGGGATACTCCCAGTTCATCGGACACTGAGGACATGGTGCGGGAGCGGTCGGCGTGCACCGACTGCGCCAGTATGGCTCGTGGCATGTCCGCTCCCTCCGGTCCTTGTCCGTGCCTTGCTCTGATTCTTGCGTGTTCGCAGCGCGCACGCCACAGGAAGGGATAGGACGCTCACACCCAAGTTGTTCAAAAAGTTATTCACAATCTGTTCACTCTGCGCGCCACGCATTTCTCCACGTTTTAACAGCACGGGCACACTCGATCTGAGAACTGGATCATAATTCGAGAAAGATCCTTGAATAACTACCGCGCAAGTGTCTATTCTTGCCGACATCGTGTGCCGAAAATGTCGGCACGACAGACATGAAGGAGGCACCCAATGACTGACGTCTCCCGTCTGCCCGGACCCATGATCGATGCGTGGGAATGGCAGTACGAAGCGGCGTGCCGTGACCTGGACACCGAGCTGTTCTTCCACCCCGAGGGTGAGCGCGGCTCCACACGCCGACGCCGCGCGGCGAACGCCAAGGCGATCTGCGCAACCTGCCCGGTGATCGAGCAGTGCCGGTCCTACGCTCTAGCCGCCCAGGAGCCCTACGGCATCTGGGGTGGAATGACCGAAGAAGAACGACGCGAAGAAATCCGCTCCTCCGGGCGCGGTCGCCGCGTCTCCTAACGCGCATCCATTGTTCGGTGCGGCATCGCCACCGCGATGCCGCACCTTTTTACTGCCCACCCAAACGCCCATCCTCTCCGGGAGCTCGCATGACCGACAACGACAACAAGGCCTCGCAGAACAAGGCCGAGGACGCCCCGACCAACCTGTACAAGACGCTCTTCTTCGTGACCGCGCCGATCACGGCGATCCTCGCGGGCGCATGCGTGTGGATGGGCGTCCAGCTCTCCTCCACCTCTCCGGCGGGTCAGGCCACCCCTGCGGCGACGCCGACAGCGGCCGCTCAGATGCCGCAGAATACGGAGACTGCGGCTCCCAGCCAGACGAACGCGAGCAATCTGGAGATCATGAAGTCGTTCGTGCGCCACCAGGCTGACGACCCGCAGGCGAAGGGCGACATCAACGCTCCCGTGACGATGGTTCTCTTCTCCGATTTTGCGTGCCCCTATTGCACGAAGTACGCCCAGGAGATCGACCCGGCGCTGGCTGACCTCGTCGCGGATGGCACGCTGCGCGTGGAGTGGTACGACCTGGCTCAGATCACCGAGACCTCTCCCCTGGCCGCGCAGGCGGGCATCGCAGCCGGCGAGCAGGGCAAGTTCTGGGAGTTCCACGACGTGGTCTACGCGGCGGCTGACCCGACCGGGCACCCGCAGTACTCCGAGCAAGCGCTCGTCGACTTCGCGGCCCAGGCGGGTGTGCCCGACCTGGACAAGTTCCGCGCAACGATGCTCGCCGATCACACCGTCTCCAAGGTGAAGGCGGCCAAGGAACAGGCTCACCAGGCGGGTATCAGCGGCACGCCCACGATGTTTATCAACAAGGCGTTCGTCAGCGGTTACCGGGACGCCTCCTACATCCGCAACACGATCCTCGAGCAGGCGGCACAGTCCGCTTCCTGATACGAGGCCTCGCGCCGCACGGATGCACGACGCGGAAGACACGAACAAAAGGGCGGCCCGGAAGGATTCCTTCCGGGCCGCCCCTGTAGCGTTCAGTATGCGAAGCGCTCAGCGCTCCACGACCGCCAGCACGTCACGCGAGGACAGGATCTGGAACTCCTGGCCGTCGTACTTGACCTCGGTGCCGCCGTAGCGCGAGTAGATGACCACGTCGCCGACCTTGACGTCGACGGGAATGCGGTTGCCGTTGTCGTCCACGCGGCCGGGGCCCACGGCGATAACTTCGCCTTCCTGCGGCTTCTCCTTGGCGGTGTCCGGAATGACCAGGCCGGAGGCGGTGGTCTGCTCGGCCTCAACCTGGCGGATGACGATGCGGTCCTCGAGGGGCTTGATGGAGATCGACATTGTCGCTCCCTTTCTTTTTTGTCACGAAGGTGCTCGTCCGTTCCCTGCCGTCGCGGGGGTCAGGTGCGGGACCGGTCGCGGGTTTTCCCGCGCTTCCTCCACGAGTGTAGGCGCGGTCCTGGCACTCGGGCAAGCCGAGTGCCAGGCGCGTTCACCCTGGGCGAGACTCGGCCCGCACTATCCGCACCCGACCGCACACCCACAGACGACCTCGCCGCCGAAGAGATGGAACAATAAGCAGGTGAGCGCCCTGACCCCTATTCTGTCCTCCCCCGGCTGGGAGCTGCTGGAATCCCTGCAGGCCAAGCAGGCCGCCAACCCGATTCCCCTGCCGGAGCTCGGCTCTGCCCTGCGAGCCTCCGGCCTCGACGCGGAGCTGGTGGTCGCCGTCCTCACCCAGCTCGCCCTGCGCCAGGCTGCGCGCGCCAAGTTCGGCCCCTTCGCCTCGCACATGGTGTTCACGCGCGACGGCCTCGAGCAGGCCACGCGCCTCGTCGTGGCCGCCCGGCATGCCCAGCGATTCCGGGACTGCGGTGCGAGCCGCGTCGCGGACCTGGGCTGCGGCATCGGGTCGGATGCCATGGCGATCGCCGGCCTGGGCATGGACGTGCTGGCCGTCGACATCGACCCCGACGCCACGGGGGCCGTGGCCGCGAACCTGCGCGCCTTCGAGGGCTCCGAGGTGCGTCTGGGGGACGTCACCGACCTCGACATGGGCGAGCTGGCCGCCGAGGGCGTCGACGCAATCTTCGCGGATCCCGCCCGACGCACGGGAGCCTCGCGCGGATCGGCGCGCATCACGGACCCGGAGCAGTGGTCCCCTCCCCTCTCTCTCGCCCTGGGCTGGGCCTCCACGATCGACCGCGTCGGCATCAAGGTCGCGCCGGGCATCGCGTACGAGCACATCCCCTCCTCCTGGCACGCGCAGTGGGTGAGCGTGGGCGGCGACCTCGTCGAGGCCTCGCTCTGGTCTCCCGCGCTGTCCCCCGAGGGGCGGGGGCGTTCGTGCCTCCTCCTCGACGAGGCCGGGGCCGCCCATTCGCTCTCCACGCCCGAGGGCTTCGCGCCGAACGCGCCAGCGCCCCGCGTGGAGGTTGCTCCCCTGGGCGCGATGGTTGCCGAACCCGACAGCGCGGTCATCCGCGCGGGCCTCCTGGGGCGTCTCGCACAGGACGTCGGTGCCGGCATCGTGTCCGACAAGATCGCCTACCTGACAGGGGATGACCTGCCCAACTCTCCCTTCTACGACCGTTTCGAGGTCCTCGCAGTGACCAACCTGCGGGCAAAGGCAATTTCTGTCGAGCTGCGCTCGCGCGGGGCGGGCAGCGTCGAAATCAAGAAGCGCGGAGCAGACATCAACCCGGACGACCTGCGTAAATCCTTGAAATTGGGCGGCGGAGGCGAGCAGCTGACCGTCATCGCGACGCGCATCGAGGGGCGTCACCGCGCGATCATCTGTCGACGGTTGGCTAAAAACCTGTAAGGAAGCTCTCGGCCGCCACTGGGCCCCTGCCTGCCAGAATGGAGGCAGCCAGCGAAAGGATCGACATGTCTTTGCCCTTCGGTTCCTCCCAGCGCTCCACGATTGGTGTCGAGTGGGAGCTCCAGCTCGTTGACCGTGATTCCCACGACCTGCGTCAGAGCGCGGACGCCATCATCGACCGCGCGACGACCGACGGCAAGCTCTACCCGGGCGTGCACCGCGAGATGCTGCTCAACACGATCGAGGTCGTCTCCAAGCCACGCGCGACCGTCGCCGAGTGCATGGCCGACCTCATGGATTGCGTGGACTACCTGACTCCGCTGGCCTCGGACCTGCGCATCGACCTGGCGACCGCCGGCACGCACCCCTTCGCACGCCCCGGCCGCCAGCGCGTCACCGATTCGCAGCGCTACGCGCAGCTGGTCGAGCGCACCGCCTACTGGGGACATCAGATGCTCCTGTACGGCGTCCACGTCCACGTCGGCGTCGAGGACCGCGCGAAAATCCTGCCGATCCAGGCCGCCCTCACCGCGCACCTGGGCCACCTGCAGGCCATCTCCGCGTCCTCCCCCTTCTGGGCGGGCGAGGACACCGGCTACGCATCCAATCGCGCGATGGTCTTCCAGCAGCTTCCCACCGCCGGCATCCCGCGCCAGTTCGCCACATGGGAGGACCTCGAGGCCTACACGGACGACATGATCCGCACGGGCGTCATCGAGGGATTCGACGAGGTCCGCTGGGACATCCGCCCCTCCCCCGCCTTCGGCACGATCGAAAACCGCGTGTACGACGCGGCGACGAACGCGACCGAGGTCGGCATTTTCGCGGCCTTCACCCACGTCCTCGTCGAGCACTTCTCGCGCCTATACGACGCGGGCGAGCCGCTACCCGTCCTACCGGACTGGTTCGTCGCCGAAAACAAGTGGCGCTCCGCCCGCTACGGCATGGACGCAACCCTCATCGTCTCGCGCGACGGCGCAACCGAGAGCGCCCGCGACGGCATCGCACGACTGAAGGAGGAACTGGCCCCCGTGGCCGAGGACCTGGGATGCGCGCGCGAGTTCGCCGGCCTCGAGACGATCCTGGCGATCGGCGCGTCCTACGAGCGTCAACGCGCCGTCGCGGCGGCCGCCCGCCCCGGTCAGGGCCTCGACGCAGTGGTGGATCTCATGCGCGCCGAAATGAGCGCTGGACGCCCCCTCGCCCTCGCCGAATTCGCGACTCTGAACGCCTGAACTCAGCCGACATGTGCCCCACGCCTCCACCCGGGCGTGGGGTTTTGTCATCATCGCCACACGTTCCCAGCACACTGTCAGCGCACTCCCAGAACACCGCCGTATCCTTGGAGCAGCAGAAAAACAGACGCTGAGAGGACACTCGCCCGTGGTGCAGGAAGCAACGCAGTCACCCGAATCCGAACACGTTCCATCCACGCTTGCCAAGGTCCTCACCCCGGTTGGAACTACCCTGCAGACCCTCTGGCTCCTGCTCTCCTCGCTCGCGCGACTCACCGTCCGCTGGCTCTCGCGCTGCCCCGCCACAGCGGTCCTGACCGTCGCGTTGATCATCGCCTCGGCGAGCTACTGGGTATGGCGTGGCCAGTTCCAAGCCCTCGAAGCCGACCCGTCCAGCCCCCACTGGTGGGCCATCCTCTCCTCCGTCGGCGCGGTTCCCGGCAACTTCATCGCGACGGCCGTGCTCGGCATCATCGTCATGATCGTCGCGGGCGGCGCGGCCGAGCGGCACCTGGGTACCCGCGCGTGGATCGCCGCCGCCGCGGCCGGACAGATCGTCGGCGTCGCCGCCACCTGGCTGACGCTGCCGCTCCTCACCCGCTTCTTCTCCACCTGGGGACAGACCATCGACGCGGGAAGCCTGTGGGGCACCAGCCTCGTCCTCGTCGCGCTCGTGGGTGCGGCCGCGCAATCGCTGGCCTCCCACTGGCGCTGGCGCGCACACTTCCTTCTCATCGGCATCCTCGTGCTGTCGGCCGCGATCCTCGGGTCGGCGATCTCCTACGCGCGCGTCTGGGCTCTTCTCGCGGGCATGGTGGCCGCGCGGCTTGCTGGCGTGCGCGGCCCGCGCACCGACTCGCGCGACGACATCACGATCGGCCGCCAGCTCGCCTCCGTCTCCGCCCTGTGTTGGGCGTGCGCGGCTACCCTGACGGTCGTGGCCTCGTCCCCCGAGGGCCCTCTCGGGCAGATGCGCTGGTCGCTGGGACCGGCGTGGTGGCTCGAAGGACGCACGGGCATCATCGCAACCCTCCTGTGTCTGGCACCCATCACGCTTCAGCTCATCTTCGCCTACGGCTTGCGTAAGGGCCGTCGCGCCGCCTACTACGGCACCCTCATCCTGCAGCTCGTTCTCGGCCTCTCGACCGTCGCGTCGACGGCTACTGCCCTCGCCCAGGGCACCGACGAGAACGGCATGGCCAGGCCCGAGCTCGTGACCACGGCGTCGCTCCTCCTCGTCCCCGTCATCCTCAACATCGCCCTGTGCGCCATCACGTGGTCGGTGCGCCGCGCCTTCACCATCCACGCGGTGCCTTCCACGACCTCGACCCTGCTGCGCCGCTGGCTGATCCTCATGGCGGCCTGCGCGGGCGCTGTCCTCGTCCTTGGTTTCCTCACGAGCGACTCGTTCGTCCCCCTCGACGCTCTCAACTCCGGCGATGAGCTCACTGTCACCGACTACGCCTCACCGTTGCAGATCTTCCACGACTACCTGCTCGCTCTGCTCCCCACGGCAACCGCCTCGATCTTCGAGCCGTCCCTCGTTCCGATGACCCTCTTCGCCGAGGCACCGGTCCAGTGGGTGCCCCTCGTCGCCTGGGTGGGCACGCTCGTGATCATCCTGAGCGCGCTGCTGGCCAGGCCTCGTATCCCGCAGTCCTCACCGCTCGAGCGCCTCACGCCGCTCCTGCGCGCCCACGGCGGCGGCACGCTCGGATGGATGCAAACGTGGGCGGGCAACCAGGTGTGGGTGTCTGAGTCGGGCGAGGCGGGGGCCGCCTACCGCGGGTCGGGCGGCGTCGCGCTGACGGTCACCGACCTCGCGTACGAACCGGGCAAGGCCACCGAAGCCATCGCACAGTTCGCGTCCTTCGCGTCCTCCGCGGGCCTGACCCCCGCGCTCTACTCGGTCCACGAGGAACTCGCGCAGGCCGCGCGCGAGGAGGGCTGGACGATCATGCAGGTCGCCGAAGAATCCCTGCTCGACCTGCCCGATCTCGCCTTTAAGGGCAAGGCCTACCAGGACGTGCGCACCGCCATGAACCACGCGACCCGCGAGGGTGTGTCGGCTGTGTGGACCACCTGGGACGAGTGCCCGGCGGGATGGCGCGACCAGATCACGGTCATTTCCGACACGTGGAGCGCCGACAAGGCCCTGCCCGAGATGAGCTTTACGCTCGGTGGCGTGCGCGAACTCGCGGTTCCCGAAACACGCATCCTGGTCGCCATCGACGAGGAATCGACGATCCACGCCGTCACCTCATGGCTGCCCATCTACCGCGACGGAACGGTCATCGGCCTCACCCTGGACGTCATGCGTCGGCGCGCAAGCGGGTGGCGCCCCGCGATCGAGTTCCTCATCGGCAAGGCCGCCCTGGCCGCACAGGAGGAAGGCCTGGAGATCCTCTCCCTGTCGGGCGCTCCCCTGTCGCGCTCGGCCGACGACACCTCGGCGTTCGGGCCTCTCACCGACGCACTCGCGGCCATCATGGAGCCGCTCTACGGCTTCACATCGCTGCACGCGTTCAAGCGCAAATTCAAGCCCCGCACACAGTCCCTCTATCTGGCGGTTCCGGATCCGGCCTCGCTCGCAACCGTCGGCCTGGCCATCTCGCACGCATACGTGCCCCACGTATCCCCCGCGCAGACCCTCACGCTCGTCGCTTCGGTCAGCGGCGGACTGGCCAAACTCGCCGCGAAAGGCGTGGGCGATCTGCGGTCCACGCGCGCGGCCTCGCGCGAGGTCGCGCAGGCCCAGGCCGGGAAGGACAAGCAATGAGCGTTATTGGAAACATTCCGCTGACCTCGCTGACAACCCTCGTCGTTGTCGGAGCACTCGCCCTCGTCGCCCTGCTGGGTGGGGCGGCCCTGCTGGCGCGCTCTGAGCCCTCGCGCTGCCCGGGACGGGCGAGGCGATGGCTGGGTCGCACCGCCATCCTCCTCGTCCCCACGATCCTCCTCGCGTCGGCGGGTGGGTTGGTCTTCAATCGTTCGCTCGTCCTCGTGAAAACCAGCGGCGACCTGGGAAACCTCATCATGTCGACCGTCGTCGGCTCGACCACCCAGACCGGGGGCGAGGCCGACGTCGAGGCGCAGTCAGCTTCCGCATCCGAACTCGACGCAACCTTCACGACCGCCGACGACGGAATGCTGGAAACCACCTGGACCGGCCCATCGAGCGGGATCACCCAACCGGTCGACGTCATTACGCCGACCGGATATTCGACGACTGACGGCAAGACCTACGGCGTCATCGAGCTCCTACACGGTTACCCGGGCGGCCCCGACGGAATCCTGCAAGGCCTCGGCATCCAACAGGAACTGGACAAGGCCATTGCCGCAGGCATCATCCCGCCGGCGATCGTCGTCGCCCCCGGTCTCAACGTCGATGAGGAAGCGCACGACTGCGCTGACATCGAAGGGCGCCCAGCCGTGTACACGTGGGTCTCCCACGACGTCCCCGAGATGATTCGGCACAACTTCCCCAACACGACGTCCAACCGCGATGGCTGGATGATCGGCGGCTTCTCCGCGGGCGCCTACTGCGCGATCTGGACCGCTCTGCGTACCCCGCAGACCTACGGGGCTGCCGCGTCGCTGTCCGGCTACGACACGCAGATCGAGGGACAGATGACCAACCAGGGGGACCAGTACCTCGCCGACAACACGCTGTCGACCATGCTGGCGAACCGCACGCCGGACGGGCTGCGCATCTACGCGATGGCAGCCGGAGACGACGCGGTTGGCGGCGCCTACACCGCCCTCAAGATGGCCTCGGCCGTCAAAGATCCTGACTCGGTCACCACGGATGTCCCGCCGACCGGCGGACATACGGGCCCCCTCTGGAGCGAACACATCCCCAACATGCTGGCCTGGTGGGGTTCTTCTGATCGCGTCGCCCGCGCCGTAGGTTCCACGCCGACGGCGGCTACCGCTCAGTCATCCGAGGCCTACGAATCCGTCGAGCCGGTGACCACCGTGACCCACGAAGTTCGGCCAACCGCTCCGAACGGCTACGTGACGCTCGGCATCCTCATCGTCGGGGTTCTTATCTCCCTCGTCCTCGCCTGGCACTTCGCGCCGCGCTGGCAGCTACAGCGCCACACAGAGGGGACCGACGAGGAGCACGGCGAGCACCACGCACGTCACCGCGCACAGCGCTCGGGTCGGTTCAACGCACTCCCCCGCCCAGCGCTCAGCGCGCTCGCATACCTGGGACGGCTCACCGCCCTGGGCGCCGCGGTCGGGAGCGCCGCAGCACTCATCGGCATTGCCTCCAACATGGTGGGTGGCTTCTACACCTCGTGGAGCTCGATCGCCGAAAGCTTCGTGGCTGGTCTGCGCTAACAGCGCGCCAGCTTCAGGCGCGGGGCGCCATGTAGGTCGTCGTCAGCTCCATGCCCGAGTCCGGAGAGAAATCCCAGTCCGAGGGCGGCAGGCCTGCGGCGACCAGCTCCGAGCCAATCGCAGCGATCTGAGCGCCGTTGTCCGTGCAGAAGCGCAGCGGAGGCATACGCACGGCGACACCCGCGGCCTCGGCTCGCTCCGTCAGGAGGGCGCGCAGGCGCGAATTCGCGGAGAAACCACCGCCCACGACGATCGTGTTGCACCCGGTGTCCAGCGCCGCGCGCACAGCCTTCGCGGTGAGAGAGTCGTTGACAGCCTCAGAGAACGCCGCGCAGACGTTTTCCTTGCTGACACTCTCACCTCGGGCGGTCGCACCCTCGATGTAGCGGGCGACAGCCGTCTTCAGTCCCGAGAACGAGAAGTCGTACTTATGGCGTTCCTTGTCCTTGCCTGCGGCCAGGCCGCGCGGGAAACGGATCGCCTCGCGGTCCCCCTGCTGGGAGAGGCGGTCCACGTGCGGGCCGCCCGGGTAGGGCAGGTCAAGGAGACGCCCGACCTTGTCGAAGGCCTCACCGGCAGCATCGTCCAGGGTTCCGCCGAGCTCGACGACGTCCGTCGCGATGTTCCGGATCTCGAGGATGTTCGAATGCCCGCCCGAGACCACGAGGCCGATAAAGTGATCGGGCAGCGGTCCCTCGGCGAGCTTATCGACCGCGAGGTGACCGATCACATGGTTGACGCCGTACAGGGGCTTGCCCAGGGACGAGGCCAGGGCCTTCGCCGCGCAAATACCAACAGTCAGAGAGCCGACGAGGCCCGGTCCAGCGGCCACCGCGATCGCGTCGACGTCCGCAAGGGTGACGCCTGCCTCGTCGAGCGCGGCGTGCAGCGTCGGCAGGAAGGACTCAAGGTGCGCGCGCGACGCGATCTCGGGGATGATGCCGCCGTAACGCGCGTACTCATCCATCGACGTCGCCGTACGGTCGACGAGCAGCTGCGTGCCACGCACGAGGCCGACGCCGGTCTCATCGCAGGTTGACTCAATACCAAGGACCAGGGGTTCACTCACGTCCCCTAGTGTAGGACGCACGTGCGGGCGCCGCCGCACACGCGCGGGCGCGCAGCCCGATGAGTCAGGAGTCGGCGTCGACCTGATCCCCGGAACGCGCGTTCGCAACGAACATCGCGACGCCCGCAACGGCAAAGACCAGCAGGCTCCACGGGAACAGCGAATCCGCGATCGGCTTGATCTGAGGCGACCCGAAGAGAACGCCCAGGAGCAGGAGGATCGACAGGATCGCAAAGACAATCATCGCCGTGATGCCGATGGTCGCGCTGACCCAGTAGCGCCGCGTGTGCGTGTTCGGGCCGGTTTCATCGAAGTGCATGGCAGGACTCCTCTCTGAGCCGATGATCCTTTCTTCATCATACGCCCCGCACCGCCGCATGATTGGCACTTTGGATCAGGCTGCGCCGAGGCCCCCACGAGAAGGAGACTACGGCGGGTTATGGGGGTCACGACGCGAGAGGGCCCGGCGCATACGCGCCGGGCCCTCCGTGAGGCCACTCCAGATCGATCAGACGCCCTTGAAGGCAGCCTTGCCGAGCTGGCGGTTGAGGTTTGCGATCACGTCGAGCGGGATCTGCTTGGGGCACACCGCCGCGCACTCACCGATGTTCGAGCAGGAGCCGAAGCCTTCCTCGTCCATCTGGTTGAGCATGTTGACCACGCGCTTGTAGTTCTCGGGCTTGCCCTGCGGGAGCAGGCCGAGGTGCGTGACCTTCGCGGAGGTGAACAGCATCGCGGACGCGTTCGGGCAGGCAGCCACGCACGCACCACAGCCGATGCATGCGGCAGCCTCGAACGCGCGATCCGCGTCCTGCTTCGGAACCGGGGTCGCGTGTGCGTCGGGGGCTGCACCCGTGTTCACGGAAATGTAGCCGCCGGCCTGGATGATGCGATCCAGCGCGGAGCGGTTGACCACGAGGTCCTTGATGATCGGGAAGCCCTCTGCACGCCACGGCTCGATCGTGATGACGTCACCGTCGTTGAAGGAACGCATGTGCAGCTGGCAGGTCGTGGTGACCTCCGGGCCGTGCGCGATACCGTTGATGACGATGCCACACTGACCGCAGATACCCTCGCGGCAGTCGGAGTCGAAGGCGATGGGTTCCTCGCCGCGTGCGAAGAGCTCTTCGTTCAGGACGTCGAGCATCTCCAGGAACGAGGACTCTTCCGAGATTCCCTTCACCTGGTATTCATGAATTGCGCCCTTGTCTTCGGGACCGTTTTGGCGCCAGATCCTCAGTGTCAGGTTCACTTGTAGCTCCGCTGCTTCAGCTCGATGTCGTTGTAAATCAGGTCTTCCTTGTGGAGGATCGGGGGCTCGCCGTCACCGGCAAACTCCCAGGCCGCCACGTACAGGAACTTGTCGTCGTGACGCAGGGCCTCGCCCTCGGGAGTCTGGGACTCCGCGCGGAAGTGGCCACCACACGACTCTTCGCGGTGCAGGGCGTCGATGCACATGAGCTCGCCCAGCTCCATGAAGTCAGCCACGCGGCCGGCCTTCTCGAGGGACTGGTTGAGTTCGCCGATCGACTTGCCGGGAACGCGAACGTTCTTCCAGTAGTCGGCACGCAGCTCACGGATCAGACCGATGGCCTTCTTCAGGCCCGCCTCGGTGCGCTCCATGCCGCAGTACTCCCACATGATCTTGCCCAGCTCCTTGTGGAACGAATCCACGGAGCGAGTGCCATTGATCGACATGAGGGTGTCGATGCGTCCCTGAGCGGACTCGAGAGCTTCCTTGACGGAAGGCGAGTTCTCGTCCAGCTTGGGCAGGTGGAAGCAGTGCGCCAGGTAGTCGTTGATCGTGTTGGGCAGGACGAAGTAGCCGTCCGACAGACCCTGCATGAGCGCCGAGGCGCCCAGGCGGTTAGCGCCGTGGTCGGAGAAGTTCGCCTCGCCGGCCACGTACAGGCCGGGCAGGTTCGACTCGAGGTCGTAGTCAACCCACAGGCCACCCATGGTGTAGTGGACGGCCGGGTAGATGCGCATGGGCACCTCGTAGGGGTTGTCGCCCGTGATGCGCTCGTACATGTCGAAGAGGTTGCCGTACTTCGCGGAGACGGCCGCCTTGCCCATGCGGGAGATGGCCTCGGAGAAGTCGAGGTAGACGCCGCGGGCGACACCGTCGATCTTCGGGCCGACGCCACGGCCCTCGTCGCACATGTTCTTGGCCTGACGCGACGCGATGTCGCGGGGCACGAGGTTACCGAAGGAGGGGTAGATACGCTCCAGGTAGTAGTCGCGGTCCTCTTCGGGGATGTCGCGCGGGTCCTTCTCGCAGTCCTCGGCGCGCTTGGGCACCCAGATGCGGCCGTCGTTACGCAGCGACTCCGACATGAGGGTCAGCTTCGACTGCTGGTCGCCGTGCTGGGGGATGCACGTGGGGTGGATCTGCGTGAAGCAGGGGTTGCCGAAGTAGGCGCCCTTGCGGTACGCACGCCAGATGGCGGTCGCGTTGCAGCCCATCGCGTTGGTGGACAGGAAGAACACGTTGCCGTAGCCGCCGGTGGCCAGGACGACCGCGTCGGCGATGAAGGTCTCGAGCTTGCCGGTGGACATGTCGCGGGCGATGATGCCGCGCGCCTTACCCTCGTCGACGATGAGCTCGACCATTTCGTGACGCGAGTGCTCGGTGACGGTGCCCGCGGCGACCTGACGCTCGAGCGCCTGGTAGGCGCCGATCAGGAGCTGCTGGCCGGTCTGGCCACGCGCGTAGAATGTACGGGACACCTGCACGCCACCGAAGGAGCGGTTGTCGAGGAGGCCGCCGTACTCGCGGGCGAAGGGAACGCCCTGCGCGACGCACTGGTCGATGATGTTGGCGCTGACCTCGGCGAGGCGGTAGACGTTGTCCTCACGGGCGCGGTAGTCGCCACCCTTGACCGTGTCGTAGAAGAGACGGTAGACGGAGTCGTTGTCGTTGCGGTAGTTCTTCGCGGCGTTGATACCACCCTGCGCGGCGATGGAGTGCGCGCGGCGGGCGGAGTCCTGGTAGAAGAACACGTCGACGTTGTAGCCCATTTCGCCGAGCGAGGCGGCGGCAGCGCCACCTGCCAGGCCGGAGCCGACGATGATGACGCGCAGCTTGCGGCGGTTAGCGGGGTTGACCAGCGCGGCGGTGAACTTACGCTCCTCCCAGCGCTGCGCGATCGGAACGTCGTGGGGGGCCTTCGTATCGGCGATCTTCTCGCCTTCACGGTAGAGGCCGTGGATGAGTGTATCGGTCATGATTGCGTGCCCTTCCTCAGTGGATCAAGCCGGTGACGATGGCGACGGGCGGGGCCATGAACATCACGAAGATGACCAGACCAACCAGGCCCGACAGGACAACCAGAGGCTTGCGGGTCGCGGGACGCACCCAGCCGAGCGACTGGAACATGGACCAGAAGCCGTGGGACACGTGGATGCACGCGCAACCGACGAACACGGCGTAGAGGATCACGAGGACCGGCGACTGGAAGGACGCGATCATGCGGTCGTAAGGAGTGGTGACGTCAGCGCCGAAGTTCGCGACCTTCGCGGGCAGGCTCACGGTCGTGAAGTGAGCGATGTGGAAGATCAGGATCAGCAGGATGAGGACACCGCTCATGCGCATGGTGCGGGCCGCGTAGGAGTCCGTGACGGACTTCTTCACGACGTAGCGGGTGGAGCGGGCGCGGCGCGAACGCTTCCAGGTGTAGGCGGCAGCCCACAGGTGGATGACGAGCATCAGCACCATGGCGGCGCGGAAGACCCAGATGAATCCGCCGTGCGGGAAGATCGGCACGAAAGCCTCTTCATGCAGCCAGTGCGCGTAGTCGTTGTAGACCTGCGCACCCAGGAACATCTTGAGGTTGCCGTAGGAGTGGAACAGCAAGAAGAAAACGAAAACGAAGCCCGAGACGGCCATCAGCTGCTTAATAAAGACGCTGGTGGTCCACGCGCGGCGCTTCTTCGTTGCGACATTTTGAGTGGCCATGGAATGAGCATATCGACGCTTTTCGTCCGCCTCGTAGGACCATGGCACGAGGACCCGCGCACCCCTTGTCGACACGCTGTCATTTTCCGCTATTTTCCGCGGTTATCGCGCGCCCCTTGCCCAGCGATTGCAAGGACAACACCTAGGACCATCGGCCCCATAAACAGGGGCCGAGAGACACGAATTTTGATACATCGACTGCACCTATTTAGTGGTGGTCGTCGCATCTGCTCAGGTCAGGGATGCCCTCATCTCGACGGCCTCTTCGACGGGGTTGTGGAAGTAGCGGGGACGGCGCCCAATTTCGACGAATCCGCGCGACTCGTACAGGCCGATGGCCCCCTCGTTCGAGGGTCGAACGTCGAGGAAGATTTCGCGCGCCCCGGCCTCGCGAGACCAATCCAGGAGGGTATCGAGGATGGCCGCCCCAAAGCCTTGTCCGCGCGCGTGGGAGCGCACGCCGATCGTCATGACGTCTGCTTGGTCTCCCCCGACCTTCGCGCCGCCGTATCCGACGACCTCCCCCGCGTCATCGGTGGCGACCCAGTAGCGCGAGGCCGGGGAGGAGAGCTCCTCGGCGATCATGTAGGGAGTCCAGGGGTCTTCGGCGAAGACCTCGGCCTCGAGAGCTGCGAACAGTTCGAGGTCGTCTGGCCCCGCGACGCGCAGCGCGGCGTTCACAGGCGGGCGGTGGGCTGGCCCTGGATGTCCGGGCGACGCAGGTAGAGCGGATCGGTGCGCAGGCGGTCCTCCTCGCCGCGCGACAGGCGCGTGGCGACGATGCGGCTCATGACCGCGGGATCGAGGCTCACCTGGGGGCCGAGGTCGGCGCGAGCGAGCGCGTCGGCGCTGTGCGCGGGGATCGGCGCTCCGGCCACGACGAGGCCGGGGGCAGAGCGCATGGCGCTCAGCAGCGCGGACACGTCCCCCACCTCAAGGCGTCCTTCGAGGGTGACGTCGTCGGGTCCGGCGGCCACATAGGAACCCCAGTAGAGTTCGCGGCGGCGCGCGTCGGCTATCGCGTAGACGCGGGTGTCGGGGGCGAGCAGGTCGAGGCCCTGGCGGGCGATAACGTCGAGGGCGGACACGCCGTAGGCCGGTACGCCCGCAACGGCGGCGAGGACGCGGGCGGAGACGAGACCGGCGCGCAGGCCGGTGAAGGGAGCGGGGCCGGTGCCTACGAGGATGCGGTCGATGCCAGCATCCGCGAGCTCGGCGGGCAGTCCGGCGGCCGCGAGGGCCTCGCGCACGAGCGGGGTGATCGATTCGGCGTGGTGGCGCCCAGAATCGTTGTGGGCGCGGGCGATGACGCGGCCATCGTCGACGATGGCGACGGTGGTGGCGGCTTGGGTATCCAGGGCTATCTCTCGCACGGTGTGATCCTACTCGTCGGTGTCGGGCTCGTCGATGCGACGACCGCCGTGGGCGGCGACGACGGCGTCAAGCACGCCGTCCCAGCGGTGGCCGTGGGCGCGCAGGACGATGAGGCGCGTGCCGTCGTCCATGTGCTCCAGGTCGATGATGTCGCCGTCGGTGTCGGCCTGCCCACCGGATGCGCGGCGCACCTCGATGGAGAGGCGTTCGTCGCTCATGGCCTCGGTTTTGCCTTCGCCCCACTCGACGACGGTGACGGCCTCGTCGAGGGAGGAATCGAGGTCGAGGGTCTCGAGGTCGCTGAGGTCCTTGATGCGGTATGCGTCCGCATGGATGAGGTCGGGGCCACCGCTTAAGGAGGGGTGCACGCGCGCGACGATGAAGGTCGGCGAGGCCACGCGACCGCGCACTCCCATGCCGATGCCGATGCCCTGGGTGAGGGTGGTCTTGCCCGCGCCGAGGCCGCCCGAGAGCATGACGAGGTCTCCGGCGGCGAGAACCCGCCCGAGGTCTTCGCCGAGCGCGCGTGTCTGGTCTGCGTCGCTCGTTGACACCTGGAACGTGGCGGTGATTGTGTCACTCATGCGTGTTCTTCTCCTGCGTGTGCGCTGTGTCGTCCCGGTAGGCGCGCGGAATGTGGGCCCCGAGGTTGGTGACGATCTCGTAGTTGATGGTAGAGGCAGCGTCGGCCCACTCGTCGGCCAGGGGTTCGCCGAGCGCGCCCGTGCCAAACAAGACGGCGGTGTCGCCCACGGCCGCGGGCGCATTCCCGCTGCGCGCGGTCGGGGTTCCGGGTTCCCCCTGCGCAGGACCCAGATCGACCATGAATTGGTCCATGCACACGCGTCCGACGAGCGGCGCATTGAGCAGGCCGGCCTCGGTGCGAACGACGACGCGGGCCTTATTGGAGGCCGCGCGGAAGATGCCGTCGCCGTAGCCGAGGGGCACGAGGCCGATCCAGCGGCGCGTGGGCGCGACCCAGGTTCCCCCGTACGAGGCGGGGGTGCCCTCTTCGATGACCTTGACGGAGGTCAGCGGGGCGCGCAGCTCAAGGGCGGGGATAAGACCGAGTTCGTCGGCCGTCGCGACCGCTGGGTCGGGGCTCAGCCCGTACAGGCCGATGCCGGCGCGGACCATGTCGTAGTGGGCCTCGGGATGCCACAGGATGCCCGACGTGGCGGAGAGGTGACGGATGCGCGGCGTGATGCCGGCGTCGGCGAGGATCGCCAGGCCCTCCTCGAAGATGCGCACGTGGTTCGCGGTCGAGGCGTTGCCCGCCGCGCTGGGATCGTCGGCGCGCGACATGTGGCTCCACGCGCCCACAATGTCGACGAGGCCGTCGTCTGCGGCCATGCGCAGGGCCGAGGCCAGGGCGGGCAGGTCGGCGAGGGTGGAGCCCGCGCGGGACATGCCGGTGTCGATCTTGACGTGGACGCGGGCGGGGCGGCCGACCGCTCGGGCGGCGGCGCAGATGTCGGCGAGGACCCAGGTCCACGACACGGACAGGTCGATGTCGGCCTCGATCGCGGCGGCGAAGTCGGAGGAGGAGGTGGAAATCCACGCGAGAAGGGGCGCGTCCGCGCGGGCGATACCGGCCTCGTCGAGGCCTCGGCGCAGCGCGAAAGCCTCGGCCAACTGAGCGACGCCCAGCCAGTCAGCCCCTCCCTCAAGCGCCGCGAGCGCGACAGGGACGAGCCCGTGCCCGTAGGCGTTCGCCTTGACGGTGGCGAGCTGGAGCGCGTCCGGGGCTGCGGCCCGCAGGACACTCAGGTTGTGCTTGATGGCGGCCAGGTCGACGGCCGCGCACGACGGGTATCCCCGTCCCTCGCTTTGAATGTCTGTGACAGTCACACCCCTAGTATCTCACGCGAAACAGACCGCGCAGCGCCACCGAAGCCAGCGGCGTCTGACGTGTTACGGCCTGCGGTCGGCCAGGACGGAGGGAATCGCGGCCACAATGTCGCTGGCCTGAATGGGGGCGCCGCCGTTGTGTTGATTCGCGGCAGCGTCGGCCGCGCGGGCGTGCAGACACACGGCTGCCGATAGGCGCGCCGAGGTCACGCACTGCGAGCGAGAGCCAGCGCTTGCTCGCGCACTGGCGCGCGCCAGGATTCCCGCGATGAAACCTGCCAGGACGTCACCGTTGCCTGCGATGCCGGCCCAGGACGTGCTTGTCGCACTGACCGTGGGTTCGTAGACGCGCGTGAGCTCGGGGCGCGCGTCCGCGCCGCTGCCGGTCCCGTCAACGCTGGTAGCGGAGTTTTCCTCCGCGTCGACGGCGACGTATTCGAAGGAGTAGACGATCGTCACGGGGCCCTTGAGGACAATGTGGCAGCCCGTGGCCTCGTGGAGGGCGCGAGCGTAGCGCAGGGGGGAGGCCGCGACCTCGCGCTTCGTGATCGGCGTTCCGAGCGCGCTCAGCAGGCGCGCCGCCTCGCCGTAGTGCGGGGTGAGCACGGTGGCATCAGCGGTGAGCGAGCCGAGAAGCTCGGGGACGAGGTCAAGCGCCCACGCGTCAATGACGAGGGGAAGGCCCGACGTCCCGCAGAACTGCGCGAGTTCGAGCGCGTCCTCGCGGCGCTCCTCGTCCAGGCCGGGCCCGATAAGTGCCGCCTGAATGCGTCCCCCGACCATCACGACGCCCGGCTGGTCGGCCAGCACGAGATCCTGGACGCGCCGGGTCGAGTTGAGGCGCGCCATACCCACGCCCGCGGCTAGCGCTCCGCGCGTGGCGAGAATACCCGCGCCCGGATAGGTGTCGGAGCCGGCGACGAGGCCGACAACGCCGCGCGCGTACTTGTCGTCCGAGAATGCGGGAACGGGCACGGCGGAGTGGGCGCGATATTCATCGTCGTAGTAGTAGATGTCGCCCGCGCCGATCGTTCCGTCAGCGTCGGGACGCGTGCTCGTGGCCACCTCGCTCCAATACATTCGCATGAGCCTCACCTCGCCGGAGTATTCGACGGCGGGTGGCAGGATCTGTGCGCGCTTGTAGGTGCCAACCGCGAGAGTGTGCGTGGCCCGCAGAATCGGACCGCGGACCGCGCCATCGTCATCGGTGAGGCCCGACGGTACATCGATGGCAATCACTTTCTTCGGGTGCGCGCGCATCGCGTCGTTCAGGCACGTCACCGTATCCGCAAGCTCGCCCGCGAGGGGACCGCGTGAACCGATGCCCACGATTCCGTCGATCCACAGGCGCGCACCGCAGATGGTGCCCCACTCGGGTGTCCCTACGATAGAGCGCAGGGAGCGTCCCCCCAGTTCCACAATGCCGACGCCCGCCTCTCGGGCGGCAGCCAGGCCGCGCGCATGACAGGTGGGCTTGAGCAGAAATGCTGTGACAACCATCCCCTGCTCCGCCAGCAGCGCGCACGCGTACAGGGCATCACCCCCGTTGTCGCCTCCGCCAACGAAGGCGGCTACGCAGGTATCCAAGTCTTCGATGCGGGCCGCCGCCTCGTCAAGGCCGAGGTCGTCTCGCAGCCTGGAAATGGCGGCCGCCTCCGGTATGTCCCACAGCCACGCAAGCGGATCGGACAAGTAGCGGACACGATCGGCGACCTTCTCGGCGACCTGGCGCATGTAGCGGTCTGGGTCGCCTTCCGCCGCGGCGGATTCAACGTGCTGACGTTCAATGTCTCGTGCCTGCGCGAAAGACAGGGCGCGACCGTCCAGAATCAACATGGGGCAATTCTCCCACACGTGCCGATCCTCGCAGGGAGGCGGGTGAGGGGAAGATGCTAACAAACACGGCGGCGAGGCCTCCGACCCGCCGCCGTCAGATGTTCAGATAGTCACCGCCCCGATCAGGCGACGTCGAGGGTCTTGGCGACCCCTGCGAGGACCGCGCCCACGATGACGAGGGCGACGCCGATGATGGTCCAGCGCAGCTCCTTGCGCGTGCGAGTCTCGTGGAGCCACAGGATGCCCAGCGGCGTGGAGATGAGGATTCCCAGCTGGGAGAGGGTAAAGCCCGTGCCCGCGCCCAGCTTGTTGGAGTTGAGCTGGAGCAGCAGGATCGCGGTGCCCCACAGGACGCCATTGAAAATCGAGGGGACCATACGGCGGTGACGCAGCGAGTCCTCGGGGGCCACGCCGCCGCGACCCTGGATCGCGAAGAAGATCGCGCAGTACACGGTGTAGCCGATCGCCTGGGGCAGGAGGAACTCAGCGGGCTGGATATCAAACCACTTGATGATGAGGGGGAACGCCACGAGGCCCAGCGTCGAGGTGGTCAGCAGGAAGGCACCGCGCTTCCAGTCGAGGGAGGCCGCGTCGGATCCGGATTCGGAGCGCGACAGGAACCAGATACCGACGATGAGGACGGCGATGGCCGCGATGCCGTAGGGCAGCGCGCCACCGTGCAGCCACTCGCCGAAGATCGCGATGCCCGCGAGCGACATGAGGACCAGCTGGCCGCCGGTGGACAGCGGCATCGTGCGGCTCATGCCCAGGACCGAGTAGGAGCGCAGCTGATCGCACACGCCGACGCCGAGGAGCAGGCCGGTCAGGAAGGAGACGCCCAGGTTCAGGGGCGTCCAGGCGGGGTGCAGGAAGGGGGTGGCGACGGCGGCCATGAGCAGGCCGCCGAGGACTGCGCCCATGACTCGCTGGCGGTCTGAGCCGCCGGTCTTTCCCATCAGCGTCGTAGCGACACCGAAGAAGACAGAGGGCAGGATCCCGATAAGGATCATGGACAGGGTCATGTGCGCACCTCCCGGGGTGGTTGCGGCCGTCGTGTCACGAGGCCGGGGCTTACTTGCGTTGTTGGGTGCGACGGGCTTCCCGCCGCGTCTTCCACGCTAGTCGTCCCCTCCCCCGCCCTCGCAATCACATGAGCCGTTTTGGCTACTGTTTCACAGGGCCATCGTGAATGCCTTCACGCTTTGCGACACATTCGATGACGCAGCACACCCGGGTGGGGGTGTCTGCGGAGATAGGCCGCAAACGCGCCGCGGGCCTCGTCCCACATGAGGAACGAGGCCCGCCGCGTTCACGAGGCGCTAGCCCCGCGCCGGCGGATCACTCCACCGTCACGGACTTGGCCAGGTTGCGCGGCTGGTCGACGTCCAACCCCTTGACGGAGGCGAGCTCGCAGGCGAAGATCTGCAGCGGCACGACGGTCAGGAGCGGGGCGTACAGGGTCGGCACGGCGGGCACGCGGAAGACGACCTCGGCGAACTCGTCGACGGAGGAGTCCCCCTCCTCGGCGACGACGATCGTGCGGGCACCGCGGGCACGGACCTCGGCGATGTTGGCCAGGACTTTTCCGTGCAGCTCGGGGCGGCGCGGGGTCGGCACGATGACGATGACCGGCTGGCCCTCGTCCACGAGCGCGATCGGGCCGTGCTTGAGCTCGCCGGCGGCGAAGCCCTCGGCGTGGATGTAGCAGATTTCCTTGAGCTTGAGCGCGCCCTCGAGCGCGACGGGGAAGCCGACGTGACGGCCCAGGTAGATGACCGAGGTCGCGTCCTGCATCGTGCGGGCAAACTGGCGGACCGTCTCTCCGCTTTCCAGGACCTTCGCGATGGCCTCGGGGACGCGCGCGAGCTTGTCCATGTAGTCGGCGATCTCGTCGGCGTACTTGTTGCCGCGCACCTGCGCCAGGTACAGGCCCAGGATGTAGCAGGCGGTGACCTGCGCGGTGAACGCCTTCGTGGAGGCGACCGCGATCTCGGGTCCGGCGTGGGTGAGGATCACGGCGTCGGATTCGCGCGAGATGGTCGATCCGGGCGTGTTCACGATGGCGACGACCTTCGCGCCCTGCTCGCGGGCGTGGCGGATCGCCTGGATGGTGTCCATGGTTTCGCCGCTCTGAGAAATGGCGACGACCAGCGTCTTTTCGCCCACCACCGGGTCGCGGTAGCGGAACTCGCTGGAGAGCTCGACCTCGACGGGGATGCGGCACCAGTGCTCGATCGCGTAGCGGGCAACCTGTCCGGCGTAGGAGGCGGTGCCGCAGCCGATCATGATGACCTTGTCGACGGAGCGCAGGACATGCTCGGGAATGCGCACCTCGTCCAGGGCCAGGTGGCCGTGGGAGTCGATGCGGTCGGCCAGGGTGGCACCCACGGCGTCGGGCTGCTCGTGGATTTCCTTCTCCATGAAGGTCGGCCAGCCGTTCTTGGTGGCGCGGTCGGAGGAGAAGTCGACCTCGTACGCCTCGCGCTCGATGGGGTTGCCGCTGGGGTCGATGACGGTCACGCCGGTCGCGGAGACGACCACGACCTCGTCCTGGCCGACCTCGAGCGCGCGGTTCGTGTGTTCGACGAAGGCCAGGACGTCGGAGCCGAGGAAGTTCTCACCCTCGCCCAGGCCGATGACCAGCGGGGAGGAACGGCGGGCAGCGACGATGGCGTTCGGAGATTCGGTACTCACCACCAGCAGCGTGAAGGTGCCGTGCAGCTGCGCGGTCACCGCGCGCATCGCGACGACGAGGCGGCGCGCCACCTCCTCGTCCGCACCCGTCAGTCCGGCGACTCCGCCGGTGTACGAGGCCGCCTCGGCCTCGTCGTAGGCGCGCGCCAGCAGGTGGACGACCACCTCGGTGTCGGTCTCGGAAGCGAAGGTCTCGCCGTCGGCGACGAGGGCGGCGCGCAGGACGTCCGCGTTCTCGATGATGCCGTTGTGGACGAGGGCGAAGCGCCCGTCCGGGCTGGTATGGGGGTGGGCGTTCGCGACCGTCGGGCGCCCGTGGGTGGCCCAGCGGGTATGCCCGATGCCGGCAATGGCGTCGGCGGGGGCGTCCGCGTCAACTTCTTCGACGAGGTTGACGAGCTTGCCGACCGCGCGGCGCACGTAGAGGCCGTTGTTCGAGGTCAGGGCGATGCCCGCCGAGTCGTATCCGCGATATTCGAGGCGCGCCAGGCCGCCGAGGACAACCTCGCGGCTACGCTGAGACGCCTTGCATGCAATATGTCCAACAATTCCGCACATACCACCCATTCCAACACACCCACCCCCTTCCCTGGCAGGTAACGTGTGTCGCTTCACGCGGCGAACTGGGTGCGCGCCAGCATCAGCTTGTGGGGCACAATGGGGTCGTGAGCATCACCGAGAGCCCCTCGAACGTCCCCTCTCCGGCCTCGCCGAACGCCTCGCCTGACGGGCCGACGCAGGCCACTATGCATGGCGCGCCCAACCCCTACGCGCGTTTTGATCGCAGCGAGTGGGACAGCCTCGCCGATCGCACTCCCCTGCCGCTGACCCAGGAGGACATCGATCGGATCGCGTCGCTGGGCGACCCCATCGACATGACCGAGGTCGACACGATTTACCGTCCCCTGAGCGCGTTGCTGCAGCTCTACATCGACGGTCGACGCCGCACTGCGGCCGAGCGCCACGCGTTCCTCGGCGAGTCCGAGGCCCACTCGACCCCCTTCGTCATCGGCATCGCCGGCTCGGTTGCCGTCGGCAAGTCGACGGTCGCTCGCCTGCTCCAGCTACTGCTCTCGCGCTGGGATTCCACCCCGCGCGTGGACCTCGTGACGACCGACGGGTTCCTCTACCCGAACCGGATCCTGCAGGAACGCTCCCTCATCGCCCGCAAGGGCTTCCCCGAGTCCTACGACCGCACGGCCCTCATCTCCTTCCTGGCCTCGGTCAAGGCGGGCAACCCGCACGCCCAGGCACCCGTGTACTCCCACGTCACCTACGACATCGTGCCCGACACCTTCATCGACGTGGATCGCCCCGACATCCTCATCGTCGAGGGCCTCAACGTGCTCCAGCCGCCGCGCTCGGCGCCCGGCTCCGTGTCGGTGGCCGTCTCGGACTACTTCGACTTCTCCATCTACGTCGACGCCGACGAGACGTTCATCGAACAGTGGTATGTCGATCGCTTCCTGAAGCTGCGAGCGACCGCGTTCTCGCGCGAAGACTCCTACTTCAAGACATACGCATCCCTCGCAGACGACGAGGCCGTCTCCACCGCACACGTCGTGTGGAACGCGATCAACCTGCCGAACCTGCGCGAAAACATTCGCCCCACCCGCGAGCGCGCAACCCTCATCTTCACGAAGGGCGCCGACCACCGCGTCGAATCGCTGTCGATCCGCAAGGACTGACGTTCCTGCCCCGATCATGCGCAAACGAGGCCGCAGCCGGAAAACCCGGCCACGGCCTCGTCTCATGTCAAGCTAACGGTTAGCCGATCCACGCACCCGAGGGGGCAAAGTGGTACCAGGACCACCCGATCAGTTCCCAACCGGTGGCCATGGAGCCATTCCCGCGCAGGTAGAACCAGGTCGGGCCCTCCTGATACCAGCCGGTGGTCATCGCACCGTTGGCGCCCAGGTGGTACCAGGTTCCGCCGAGGAGCTGCCAGCCGGTGACCATGGAACCGGAGGGCGACAGGTAGTACCAGGCGCCGCCGTCCTTGACCCAGCCGGTGCGCATGACGCCGGAGGAGGACAGGTAGAACCAGGTTCCGCCGATCTGGGTCCAGCCGGTGGCCATCTGCCCGGTCGCGGGGTCGAGGTAGTACCAGGAGCCGCGGTCCTGAATCCAGCCGGACTGCTGGGCGCCGCTGGCGCCGTGGTAGTACCAGTGTCCGCCGTCGTAGACCCAGCCCATCTTCAGGTAGCCGCTCGCGTCGAAGCGGTAGGTGAAGCCGTCGATGACCAGGGTTTCGTTGGCGGCGTAGGTGCCGTCAGAGTAGCTGTACCACCAGCCGAAGTAGCCGGACTTCCACTGACCAGTACGAGGCTGGGGCGTGGGATCCGGGGTCGGTGCCGGGGTCGGGTCCACGGTGGGCTGCGGCGCCGGGGTCGGGTCCACGGAAGGCTGCGGCGCCGGGGTCGGATCCACGGAAGGCTGCGGCGCCGGGGTCGGATCCACGGAAGGCTGCGGCGCCGGGGTCGGATCCACGGAAGGCTGCGGGTCCGGCGTGGGAGCCGGGTTCTCGATCGTCACCCAGTACAGGAAGCGCGAGTCGCCGCCGCCGACGGCGTGGAGCACGACCTGCGAGGTCTCACCGTCGCCGAGCTCGACTTCCTGCGTCGTCTTGTCGGCCGGGTTGACGAGCATCAGGTGCGCGTTCGCGCTCGGCTTCTTGACGGTCAGGGTGATGTCCTGAGCGGTCTCGGCCAGCGAGCCGTTATCGGTGCGCGGGTCGAGGAGGTAGGACGGGTAGTGCGTCTGGCCGGTCAGGGCGTTGACGACCATGAAGCCCTTGGGGGCCATCGTGGAGTCACCGAAGATCTCGGCGGACTTAGCGCTATCCAGGCCCTTCAGCTGTTCGAAGTAGCCGACGACGACGTCGCCGGGCATTCCGTCGTTGACGGAGCCGACGTTGGTCACCGACATGTCAACCAGGCCGACGGCCTCGTTGGCGGCCTTGGCCTCGTCGCCGGAGGCGAAGTCACCGTACTTGTAGCCGCTCAGCGAGGGGGTGGTGCCGCGAGCCGCGTACTGGCCGGGCTTGTAGGCGACGAACGTGGAGTTCATGGCCTTCGTGTAGTTACCGATGTAGCTGACGTTTCCAAAGATGTTGGAGAACTCGTAGAACGAGCGCGTCGGCGCGCCATCGTGGTCGATGATCGAGGAGCGGTCGTAACCGTTGTACTCCATGCGGAACAGGCCGAACCACTTCTGGCCGGTCGCCAGGCCCAGGGAGGGGACGATCGACTTTTCGGAGGCCGACACGTTCGCGTCCCAGTTGTAATCCAGGTACTGGCCGTACAGGATCGGGGCGGAGCCGTCACCGGTGGTGCCCTTCAGGCCGTATTCGCGCTGCTTCTTCCAGGTGTTGGTGTTCAGCAGGTCCATGACGACCCTGCTCGGAGCCGGGCCACCGTTGGCGCCCCAGTAGTACTTGTCCCAGCTGAGCAGGTCGGGCTTGGCGTTCTCGACGTAGTAGCTCAGGTTCGCGTCGCGGTACCAGGAGGGGTCATCCCAGGAGTTGGCGTGAACGACGGCGCCGGGGATGTTCTGCTTGGACCAGGAGAACCAGTTCTTGAAGCACTCCGATTCGACGCGGTTGAAGCCGCCCTCATCGCCGTACTGGATGTCGACGAGCGTGGAGGCGTAGGGCTTCATGTATTCGTTCATGAAGTCGTGGGGATCACCCGCGTTGCACATGCTGTTCTTGCCGGTGGGGGCCTTTGCGAGGGCCCACGGCGCGCCCTTACCCAGGGACTCCATCATGGGGGTGTTGAACATGGGCAGGTCGTAGAACATGGGGAAGGCGCCACCGGTCAGGTCGCGCTCGTTCGCATCGAAGCCACCACGGCCGTAGCCCTCGGAGGGAACCCACGCGGGCATCATGACGCCGTACTGCAGCGCGAGGGCCTGGGCGCGGTTCACGCCCCACTTGCCCTCTCCGGGGTCAAAGCCGGAGTAGCGCTCGTACATGGAGTTGTCGACCGCCGGGGCCACCGGGGTCTTGCCGGCGGGCAGGCCCCACACCTCGACGTCGTTGAAGGTGACGGCGGTGGCAATATTCTGCGGGGTCTGGGGCTCGGTCTCGTCGTTCATCCAGATGCGGATGTTCTTGGCGAGGTGATAGGCGTTGAAGTCCCAGTACCACAGGCCGCGCGCGTCGCGCGTGAGCGAGCCGTGGGTGACGATGGTCTTCCACTCGCCACCGTCGGCCTCCTGGACCGCGATGGCGACGGAGTTACCGCCGTGCCACCCCTGGACGCCGCTGGGCAGGGTCGGGGTGCCCCATCCGTTGACGCGGTGGACGTAGCGGGCCTCGCCCAGGTGCAGCTCGATGCCGGTGACGCTGTCCGACCACTCGTTCGCGCGCACGAGCGGGTCAGAGGTCCACGTTGTTGTCGGGTCGAGGTCGGTGAGGGCCGCGTTGTCAGCCTCGGTTCCGCCGTTCGCGGTGGCGGTCACGGGGACCATGACGTTGCCGCGGAAGTCGGTGTCCACCTTGGTGATGTTGACGACGTAGGTGGCTTCCTTGCCGTCTTTGGACACGGTCGCGGTGATGACGTTCAGGCCGGTGGTCAGGTCAAGGTTGGACACGCGTCCGTCCGCGTCGGGGGTCGCGCCGTTGATGGTGACGGTGGCTCCGTCGACCGTACGGATGCGGGCCGAGACGGTGGTGGCGTGGTAGTAGCCGGTGGCCGTGTAGGTGTGAGTGCCGGGGGCGAAGTCGACGGGCTTGCCGGGGTCGCCGTAGGGCAGCTGGTCGATGACGAAGTCAACGACGAGGTCGGACGCGCCGGATCCCTGCTCGGGGGCCTCGGGGTGGGGCACAACGGGACGGGTCGCGGTGTTGTTGCCGCTGTTGTCGTCACTGCCGTAGGAGGTAATGGCGTTGCCCTCGGCGTCGCAGGGCAGGAGCTTGATGTCGGACAGCGCCATGTCCTTCTTGCCGGGAGCGAGGGAGCGCAGGCCCGTCAGGGTGAAGACGCGCTTCGTGGTTGCCGGGAAGGTGACGTACTGTTCCTTGTTGCCGAATTGCAGGTCACTGCCGTGCGCGACTTCGGTCCCGCCGTCCCAGGTGCCCGCGGCAACCTTGGTCTTCCAGTCGGCGAAGGAGGCTTCTGCGGCAGGGTTTCCGGGGTCCTCATCGAAGGCGAAGACGCGGTATTCACCCGGGAACTGGTCGTTGCCGAGCGTCGAATCGTAGGTGGGGCGCGGGGTCAGGCCGAGGCCGCAGACCTGCGTGCCGGGGGTGGGATTCTGGACGGCGAGGGCGTGAGGATATTCGTCGAGGCCACCCTTCCACTTGGTGGTCCAGAAGGTCTTGGTTGCGTCGGTGCGGGTCGTGTCGTCGTCGACGAGGGCGGCGATGGTGCCGTTGGGGGCGCTTTCGCCGACCTTCTCTTCGGAGGTCGCCCACAGGACGGTCGGGTGATACGGGGTTTCGGTGGCGGCGAGCGCCGCGGTCGGTGCGAGGCCAAGCATGGTGGCCGCAAGAATCGGGGCTGAGAGCGCACCGATGATGGGTCTAGTCCCCATGAGTTTAACTCCTTCGTCAGTATGGGGGTGATGGCAGGGATAGGTCGCTAGACGTTTGAAAACGAATAATCCCTAACACGTGTTAGTTTTTTGTGAAAAAACCTCCTTTTAGGTAGAGAAGATCCCCGCGGGTGCGAGGCGCACCCGCGGGGAGAGAAATCAGAACTTCAGACCGCCGTCTTCGATGCCGCGGAAGAAGAACTTCTGGCTGAAGGCAAAGACCAGGACGACGGGGATCATCGCAACGACAGCACCGGCCAGCACCAGCTGGTAGGTGACGCCCTGCGGCGAGTTCTGGATGGCCGTCAGCGTCAGCATCAGCGTCTGCTTGTTCGGGTCCGGCAGCATGAGCAGCGGGAAGATGAAGTCGGACCAGGCCCCGATGAAGGAGGTCAGGCCGACGACGGTCAGGGTGCCGCGCACCTGGGGCAGGAAGATCGACCAGAAGCGGCGCAGTTCGCCCGCGCCGTCGATGAGGGCCGCATCCTCGATCTCGTCGGGGATACCCATGAACGCGGCGCGCATCATGAGGATCTGGAACGGGCCGATCATGGCGACCATCCACACGCCGGGAAGCGTGTTGTACAGGTCCAGCTGCACCATCATCTTGAACAGCGAGAGCATGATCGACTCGAAGGGGAAGATCATGGCGGACAGGACCACGAAGTACATGATGTTGCGCCCGGTCCACCCGCGCCTCGACAGCATGTAGCCGCCGATGCAGGACAGGACGACGTTCGAGGTGACCGTCAGGGTCGCAAGAATCGCGGAGTTCTTGATGGATAGGAGGATGTTCGTGCGTTCGAAGAGGACGTAGAAGGAGTCCAGTGACCAGTGCTGGGGCAGCATGGTCGCACCCTGGCCGAAGACGGATTCGCCGGGCGCTTTGAAGGCCGCCATGAGGGGCAGGACGAGGGGGCCGACCAGGATGAGGGCGACGACGACGAGGAGGACGTAGCGGGCAAACAGGGCCCCGCCACGCATCTGACGCGATGCCGTGTTGCGTCCCTGGCGTTCGAGGCGGCGCTCCTTGCGCCACTGCGCGAAACGCTCGCCAAAGGAGGCGGGAGTGGTCGAGGTTGCGGTGCTCATGATTCTTCAGCCTTCCTCTGCAGGCTCTGCGAAGCGATGATGAAGCCGAAGGTGATGAGGAAGAGGCACACCGAGGCGGCGTCGCCCTGTCCCAGCGATCCGAAGGTCGGGTCCACGATTCGGTCTCGGATGTACATCGTGAGGGTCTTCGTGGGCGATGCGGAGCCGCCCAGCAGGTAGACCTCGGTGAAGATCTTCAGGCATCCGATCGTCGTCAGGGTGGCGACGAGGAACATCATGACCTTGACGCCGGGGACCGTGACGGTGAAGAAGCGACGGATGGGTCCGGCGCCGTCGAGTTCGGCAGCCTCGTACAGGGACTTATCCACGTTCGCGAGGGCCGACAAGTACAGGATCATGTAGTAGGGCAGGCCCTGCCACAGGGTGATGATCATGGCGCAGAAGAGGATCAACCACTGATTCGACAGGAATGGAATCGGGTCGAGGCCCCACGAGGCCAGCAGGTTATTGATGGGACCGCGCTGGTCGAGAAGGTAGCGCCAGGCCAGGGAGATGACGACCAGCGAGGAGATGGCCGGCAGGTAGTAGAGGGCGCGGAAGAAGCCGATGCCGGGCACGTGCGACTTGACGAGGAGGGCCAGCAGCAGCGGCAGGAGCACCATGAGCGGGACGACGCAAACCGCATAGATAAGGGAGTTCGTCAGCGACTGCCAGAACTCTGGATCCGACAGTACCGCGGCGAAGTTGTCGATACCAACGAAGCGACCGATGCGCCCCATCGGCTTGGTCTTCGTGAACGACACGTAGACGGTCGTGATGAAGGGGTAGATGTAGAAGGAGATGACCGCGAGGACCGGGAGGGTCACCCACAGCCAGGGAACCCAGCCCGGGCGGAATCGGGCGGCGCCATTGAGGGAGCGCACCTGCGCGCTCTTACGTGTCGGCATACCAAAATCCTTTATGAGGGGTGCGCGGGGTCGTGAGCCGGCGGCCCGACGCTGGGCGAGGAATGCGTCGGGGGCCGAGGCCAGGCCTCGGCCCCCGAGCGGTCAATCAGTCTCCGAGAGCCTTGAGCTTCTCGTTCATCTGATCCTGAGCGGTCTTGAGGGCGGTCTTGGGATCGACCTCACCGCGGATGGCCTTGTTGACGTTCTCAATGAGGGCATCCTTCACGGCGCCGGTCGCGTAGAAGACGTCGGTGTAGGCCTCGGCGTCCTTGGCGGCCTTAGCGGCCTCCTCGTAGGCGGCCTTGAAGACCGGGTCGTCGGCGATCTCCGGCGGGTTGGCGACGAGCTTGTCGAGGGCGTCGGTGGCGGCCGGGAAGATGATGGCGCCGCCGTCGTGCGTCCAGGCGTACTCGTTCTCAGCGTTGGTGATCCACTCAGCGAACTTCATGGCCAGCGGGGCGTTCTGCGTGGTGACGGAGACGCCGATGTACTGACCCTCGAAGACGGGCTTGATGCCGGGGTTGGTCGGGAACGGGCCGACGCCGGTGTTCTGGTAGACCGTCTCGTTGTTCTTCTTGACGGACTTGAGGAACGAGGCGTTGGGCGTACCGAAGGCGAGGTTGCCGTCGGTGTAGGCCTTGCCCGGGTCGGGCTCGCCGGTCAGGGAGTCCTTCGGGATGGCACCGGAGGCATAGAGCTCGGAGAGCTTGGTCACGTAGTTGATCGCGGCCTCGTTATCGGCGAAGTCGAAGGCGGTCTTGTCGGCGTTGAGCAGGTTGACGCCCATGCCGTGCAGCTGAGCGATCATGTACCACTCGGGCGAGCCATAGATGCCGTAGTCACCCTGCCCGTCGGCGCCGACCTTAGCGGCGTCGTCGAACAGCTCATCCATGGTCTTGGGCGGCATGTTCTCATCGAGACCAGCGCGCTTGAAGACCTCCTTGTTGTAGGTGGTGATGTAGGGGCCGAAGTACCAGGGCAGAGCCGTGTGGTGGTCGTTCGCGCCGAGGGCGGTGGAGTCCCAAATGGACTTCACGAACTTGTCGCCGATGCCGGGGGCCTTGACGTCATAGTCCATGAGGAGGTTGGACTTGGACAGGGCAAGGATGGTGGAAGAGGGAACGTTGATAACGTCCGCCATCTTGCAGTTCGAGGCCTGAGCGGTGACGGTCTGGTCGAACTCGGCGCCACCGCCCTGGTCGGTCCAGTTGATCGTCACGCCGGGGTTGGCGTCCTCGAATTCCTTGATCTTGGCCTTGAAGAAGTCGCCGAAGTCGTTCTGCAGGCCCTGGGTCTGGAAGGTGATCTGGCCTTCGACCTTCGAGGTGTCGATCTTCGAATCGTCAAGGTTGCCCGCGGGGATGTCGCACGCGACGTCGGGCTCGGGGATGGAACCGGCAGCGGTCGAACCGCCGCTGGAGCTGGTGGAGCCAGAACCGCCGTCGTTGCAGGCGGCCAGGCCGAGGGTACTGAACATGGCGAGGGCGACGACGCCAGCAGCCATCTTCTTCTTCAACATGCGAAACCTCCGTTGGTCCGTTTTTGTTGGTCGATCGATGGGATCGAGTCACTAACTATCTCGTGTTAGTTGATGCCTAAATCATAGCGACCTGTCACGCTTTGCGCATCATTTGCCAATAACTTTGCGCATCGTTATCAAGCTGCAACATAACAGTACGACGCTCAATCACCCCCGACCTGGGCAATCACGAATGTCATGTCCGCATCGCGCATGCGGCCAGCAAACTCGGGGCGAGAGTCAGGCCCACACGAACGGGTACCAATACCGTCCTGGAAGGCATCGAGCCACACGAACAGACGGTCACTGTCAGGCAGATCCTCCCAGTGCGCAGCCTGCGCCAGCTCGCGCTCGTTCCACGGGGACACACTCCAGCCGACGGGCGAGGCGGGGAGGATGAGGAACTCCCCGGCCTCGCCCCGCAGGGACAGCGCCTCGAGGTCGAGTCGCTGACCGCCTTCCTGCGGACGCACGCAGACGTCCCACAGGTCCGAGGCCTCGGCTCGCCCGTACCCACGAGCGCCGGGGACCCGCATGTCGGAGTAGCCAATGAGCGTATCCCCCAGCCACGATGCCTCCCACGAGGACGCGCCCAGCTCGATGCGCACGCCCAGTCGCGGCACCCGGTCGGGCCACACGCCGTCGGGAACGACGCTCACAGACAGCGACAGGGCGGGGATGTCACCGACTCGCACCGGCCGATATTCCCAGGTGAGGGTCGCACCAAAGTGCGCGGCGGGAGGCGCCCAACGCTCGATGACACGCTGGCACTGCTCATCCCCCTCGACCGACACGAGGCGGCGGCGCAGCAGGTGCAGGCGCGCGGCCTCCCAACGCATCGCGTGCGAGGTGCCGTGCTCGCCGCGCCCGACGCCCAGGGGACCGAGGTCGTCCGCGCTGATTCCCCAGTAGTCGACGGGGCCTCGACCCCGGTCATTGTCGGTGGGGGCTCGGAAGACGCTCAGCTCGACAGACATCGGAAGGCCGCCAACCCTCACGAGCCGCCCACGCGAGTCGAGCTCGTAGGGATGGTCGGCAGCGCTGAGAGTATGCACGGGTTCAACCTGCGCCGAGGCGAGGGAACGCAGGCGCTCGTCGTCGCGACCGCTACCGGCATCCTTGAGGGCCGAAGCGAGGGCTGGCGCGTCGGGCGCCATGGCAGCAACCCATGCCCAGGTGCCCGCGTAGGGGCGAGAGAGCGCATCGACGAGGCCGTCGCACACGAAGTTGCCATCGTGCACTTCCTCACCAAAGTCGCCGCCGTAGGCCAGGGCGCGGCGCCCGTCCGGGAGGGTGCGCCACAGGGCGTGGTCGCGCCATTCCCACACGAAGCCTCCTGCGTGGCGCGGGTGGCTCATCTGCACGGCGTATCCGGCGGCGTTTCCGGGGCCGGTTCCCATCGCGTGCAGGTATTCGCACATGAGGTAGGGGGCGCGGCGGATACGTTCGCGGGCCGCGTCGTCGACGCGCGCGGCGACGTGGGTAGGAACCGCGACCTCGGCGTGGAGATCGCTCTCGTCGAGGACGGCCGCGACCTCCTCGAGGGTGGGGTACATGCGCGAGTAGATGTCCGTGTACTCGAGGGCGTGGTCTCCCTCGTAATGGACGATGGCCCTGTTTCCCGTGCGCTCGTGGATCCAGCGCGCACAGGCGACCAGGTTGACGCCGGCGCCCGACTCGTTACCAAGGCTCCAGATCATGATCGAGGGGTGGTTCTTGTCGCGCTCGAACGCGCGCGCGGTGCGATCGAGGTAGGCGTCGGCCCAACGCGGATCGTCGGAGGGGTTGTCGATCCACTCCCCCGTTCCCTCGAACCCGTGCGTCTCAATATCTCCTTCGAGCATGACCCACAGTCCGATCTCGTCGGCCAGGTCGAGGACGCGGGGGTGCGGCGGGTAGTGGGAGGTGCGAATCGCGTTGATTCCCATAGATTTCATGAGGGCGAGGTCCTTGCGTACCCATTCCTCGTCGAAAACGCGGCCTTCGTCGGCGCGCACCTCGTGGCGGTTGACGCCGTTGAGCGTCAGGGGCTGCCCGTTCGCCGTCAGAACGCCGTTCTCGATGCTCACTCGGCGGAATCCGATGCGCAGGGTGCGCACGCCATTGACGAGGCCGTCCTCGCCTTCGACGCGCACGCGAGCGTCGTAGAGGGCGGGGTCGGCGGCACTCCATGGGCGCACGCTTCCGACCTCAATGCGGCCGCTGCGGTAGCGTCCCTCGCCCACTGACTCGAGGGAGTATGCGAAGGACCAGAGGCCGTCGATCTCCAGGTGGCCGGAGAGATGCGGATCCTGCGCGCCACGCACCCGAGCCTCGATGGTCGCGTAACCAACCCCGGCCTCGTAGTCGGTGTCGACCCACAGATCCTCGATCGCCCCGGAGGCGAGGTGGCGCAGGCTCACCGAGCGGAAGATGCCGGGCAGCCACCACTGGTCCTGATCCTCGAGGTAGGAGCCGGGGCTGAACTGATGGACGCGCACGGTGACCCGATTGGTCCCGGCGTGCACGGCATCGGTCACATCGAATTCGTGGGCCAGACGGGAGCCACGGGCCATGCCAATCCACGTGCCGTTGACCCACACGCTGGCCTGACTCTCGACGCCGTCGAAGCGCAGGGCGATGACACCACCCTCCCAGTCGGCCGGGAGCTCGAAGGTGCGACGATAGTCGCCCACCGGGTTGTCCTCGGGCGGGAAGGGCGGGTCGACGGGGAACGGGAAGTCGACGTTCGTGTACGCGGGGTGCCCCCAGGCGCCTTCGCCGCGCAGGACCCAGTGACTGGGTACGTCGATCGTGTCCGCGTCGTCGCCGACAGTTGGTTCATCCCAGGGTTCTTCAACGCTGACCCAGGGGGCCGGATCGGTACGGTGATAGACGAAGGACCAGGTACCGTCGAGGCTGACAACGCCGGGATCATCGACCAGATGCGCGCGCGGCGGCAGGAGTGCTCCCGCATCGGGAGCATAGGAAGGTAGTATCGATATCACGTCTGTGTGCCTTTCGGATGTCATCGTCGAAACTCCGATCGTCAGAGATAAGACTAACACGTTATAGTTGTTGCGTTTCAACGAAACGCAACCGAGCATTGGGAGCCTTACATGGAGCGCGCAACCCGGGCCGACGTCGCCCGCGCGGCAGGCGTCGCACCGTCGACCGTCTCGCTCGTCCTCAACGGACGAGGCCGAGACGTGAAGATCGCGCCCGCCACGATCGAGCGCGTCAAGGCGGCCGCACGCGAGCTCAACTACATCCCCAACGCGGCCGCCCGCTCGCTGCGCCGCGGCAAGTCCCACCTCATCGCCCTCCTCATGGCCGAACTGCCGGACGACCCCTTCGTGCCCGTCGTCCACACGGTACTTACGACCGCGATGATCGACATCCAGCGCCGCGGCTACCTGCTCCTCCCCCTCTTCCAGTCCGGCGACGGAGCCTCCGACGCCGAGGTCATCCGCGGGGTCCTGGGCGACACCCAGCTGGCCGGCATCATCCGCGAGACCACGTCGGCCGAGGCCTTCACCTCGCGGCTGCTCGCGAACCTCGGTATCCCCGTCGTCGCCATGTCCATGATCGAGGCCGACCCGACCGGATCGGAATCGTCCCTCATCCGCATCGACGAGGGCGCCGGCGTGCAGCAGGTGTTGTCCGACTGCGCGCTCATCGACCCATCGACCGGGATGGGAACGGGGCACGCCGTCTTCCTGGCGGGGCCAAACACGAACCACGCCCGACAGAACCCGGTCGCGAGCGCTTTCTCTACGAACTTCACGCTCTACTCGCTGCCCGACTGGGAAGCGTCGACGGCGTATCAGGCCGCGCTGCGCCTCCTCGACGAGGATCCATCGATCTCACTGATCGCCCTGGCCGACGACTCTCAGGCCCCCGGCGTCTTCCAAGCGGCCGCAGACCTCGACCGCTCAGTGCCCGGCGACCTGTCGATCCTCGGTTTCGGCAACCAGGATCGCCACAGCGCTGAGGCGCTCGGCCTGACGACGGTCGAGTGGCCACTCAAGGACATGACCGAGGCCGCCGTCGCCTCGATCATCAACGTCATCGAGGGCCGCTCCCCCATGGCCGACGTCCACCCCCGTGCGTCACTTGAAGACAAGGCCCCCGACGGAACCCCCATCGCGACGATCCCGACGCGCCCGGTGTGGCGCTCGTCCGTCGCCAGGCGCGGCTAGCGAGCTCTTCGATACGACACAGGGAGGGGCGGATGCCAGTCGGCATCCGCCCCTCCCCATGCTCAGACCTCGCGCCGGGCGCCTCCCGCACGCTCACAAAATGCGGGAGTGACGCCCGGGGCGACGCCGTTACTCGCCGAGGCCGCAGGCCCGGTAGATGTTGGTCAGCATCTCCAGGCGCTTCTCCAGGGACGCATCCTTGGGCACGCACACCTTGGCACCGAGGTAGTTGGCACCACCCTCGATGGCAGCCTTGGCACAGCGAGCGATCTCGGCCTCGTCCATGAGCGAGGTCGGCTCGTCGGCCTGCGCGGGCAGGTGTCCATCGATCCAGGAGTAGCCGTACTGGGTTTCCTCCGGGCCTGCGCCCGAGAAAATGATGCCGTCCAGGACACCGCGCTTACCGGCCTCGAGCACATGCTCGTAAGCGGTGTCAGCGCTGCGGCCTTCCACGGCGGAACGACCCCAGTTGAGGTGAATACCGATGCCGACCTCGGAAACGATGTCGATCTCGGATTCGAGGGACAGGAAGCCCTTCTCGGGGTTCTGCTCGGGCACGTACTTGTCACAGTGCTCGATGACGAGGCGTGCCCCGCACCAGTCCCACGTGGCCAGCTCGGCGAGCGAGCGCTTGAAGGCGTCCTCCTGGGCCAGGCGCGTCGGCGCCGAGTGCAGCTGCACGCGGGCGACCAGCTGTCGGCCCGCTCGATCGCACAGGGCGGCGAGGTCGTCGCACAGAGCGCGGGTGAAGTCGAGAGCGGCGGCGCGTCCGACCTCGTCGGGCGAGGCCAGGCCGAAGTTCTCGTTCTTCCACACGTTCTGCATGGTGCCCGGGATCGCCGTGATCGTGTTGAAGTCCCAGTGGGAGGCCAGGTGGCTGGCCAGGACCTCGCCCTGGGTGGCGAGCTGCCCCGGGTAGGGCATCTCGACGCCGCTCACCCACGGCTGATCCGCGAGCAGGCGATAGTAGTCAGCCTCCAGCTCCGGCGCCGGATGCGACGCGTACGCGCCGATAACGAAAGGAAGTGTCATGGTGATCATCCCTCTTTGATGATGTCGTCGTTTCCATCTTCAGGACGAACATACTCCGGCCCCACGGCCTTCTGCAGCAGACGCGGGATATTCGCACCGATGGACACCATCACGATCGCGGCGAACCCGAAGGACAGGATCGCCAGGGCCATACCCAGACCCAGCTGATCGGCAATCGCAGCGCCGAGAACGGGGCCGACCGCGCCACCGAGAGCGCCGACGTTGTAGCAGAAGCCGAGGCCAGCAGCACGCTTGTCGACCGGGAAGTAGGAGGACACCCACTTGGGCAGCAGGCCCGAGACGCCCTGGCCGAACATCTGCTGGAAGAAGAGCAGACCCGCCACGAGGGCGACGTACTTGCCGTCCTGCATGAACAGCGGGAAGACAATGACCTGCGAGAGCAGCAGCGAGATCGCGTACCAGCGACGCATACCAAACTTGTCACCCGCAAAGCCGGCGATGATGTAGCCAGCGGCGTTACCGAGGCCCGCGAAGGACACGACGTTCGCAACGACCTTCTGGTCCATACCAACACCGTGCAGGTAGGTCGGCAGGAGGCCCTGGATCGGCCACGTGTACATGAAGGACGCGAAGATCGTCAGCATGATCGCAATGCCGATGATCCAGCGATTCGAATCGAACTGGATGATCAGGTAGATGAAGACAACCGCGCAGACGAGGCCGACCAGGCTCACCGCAACAACGCCGCCCACCTGCTGAGTGAAGATGAGAAGCAGGCCGATAAATGCGATCACGACGACGATGTAGTTGAGGACCTTGCGCTGCCCGCCGAAGAGGACGGCGAGCATGTCGTTCTTCTCGTCGCCGCCCTTCTCCTTGGCCTCACTCCAGTCCGCGGCCTCGGGAAGGGTGCGCCGCATGTAGATGGCGACGACGATCGGGACGATGCCGGTGAGGAACAGGGCTCGCCAGCCCCAGCCGGGGTGCATCGAATCGACCCAGGTCACGAAGTACTTGTCGACCTGAGCAGCGGCGATGACGCCGAAGGCGTAGCCGGAGAGAAGGAAGCCCGACGCCTTGTTGCGCATGTGCTTGGGCCACGACTCGATGACGTACGCGGCGGATGCTGAGTACTCGCCTGCCATTGCGAAGCCAATGATGAGGCGCAGGACGAACAGAATCCAGAAGTTCGGAGCGAGCGCACAGGCAATCGAACCGAAAGCGAACATGAAGATCGACAGGATCATCGCTGGCTTGCGCCCGTAGCGGTCACCGATTGCGCCGAGCACGAGGCCGCCGATCCAGCGGCTGATGAAGGCCGCCGAAATCAGGGATGCGCTCTGGACGAGCGTCAGGCTGAACGCTTCCTTGATCGCCGGGAGCGCAAAGGAGATGAGGACGAAGTCGTAGCCATCAAGCAGAACGCCGATCCATGCGGCGAAGAAGGCCTTGCGGTCTTCTTTGGTGAGGTATTGATACCAGGGCTTTTTGGGAAGCGCCTGTGCGGGGGACGTACTCATGATGAGTGCCTTCCTGAAATTTCATCGTCGAATAACGAGGGGCTTTGAGTCCAGATGTCTAACTAGCAAGTTGTCAGACAACTTGCGAGTATGTTAGCTCCCTCTCACCCTAGAGTCAAGGGGAAATTTTGGCTCAATCTGCATATTGCCAACGAAATGTCGCAGTGATAATCTGTCTGACAACTTCACTATTGTGACTGAACGCACCCTTCGCCTCGTAACGACGCGAGGCGGAATGAGCAACTAACAGAAAGGTGTCAAACATGAGTATTGACGCAGGTCACCCGGGAATTTCCTGGACCTTACAGTTCCGCGCACGCATCGACGGAGCACTGATCGCCCTCCACAGCACCGATGACACGGGGTGGAAGCTGTTCATCCGCTCGAGCGCCCTCTTCCTCGAAGGCTCAACACAAGCGATGACCTTCGCCCTGGACATGGAGGACACCGCCTCCGTCACGGATGGCACCTGGCATTCGCTCGCGCTCACTGCGACCGCTGCGGGTTCGAAGATCTTCCTCGACGGCTACCAGTGCTTCTCGACCACCGCAGACCTCTCTCCCGCCGCCAGCGGCCCCGACGCGCAGCTCTCCCTCACCCCGGGAGCCGGCATTGAGATCCGCTCCTTCGCAGAGCACGAGTCCGTCCTCTCCGCGGAAGAGATCCTTGCCCTCTCCCCCGCCCCCACACCCCTCATCGAGTTCGCCGCCGCCCACCTGTCGGATTACGACGTCGCCGAGCTGTCCGAACTCACCGCTGGCACCATCTTCGCCCGCTATCGCGTGCGCGGCCCCGGGCAGCACGGAACGATCCTTGCAGCCGGCGGAGCAGGCACCGAGCAGCTGAACCTGTCCGTGACAGCCGACGGCATCGAATACAAGGTCCTGGGCCGCGCGGGCCAGTGGCGCACGTTCACGGCTTACGGCCATTGGGATCAGGGACACTGGCACGACGTTGTCGTGCGCGTCGGACACGGCGCGGTCCAGATCTACGTGGACGGTTACCTTGAGGCCCACCTGCCCGGACAGGCTTTCTTCGCCGCCGTCGATTCCCTCGACGAGGTCGTCATCGGTCAGGACACCTCCGGATCCCGCCTCTTCGGCGAGGTCCGCAACGCCGCCCTCTTCTCCTCGGTCCTCAACGACTCGCAGATCAAAAAGCTGTCCTCCGTCGCTCCACTCGACACGCAGTGCCTCTTCGATGCCGGGTTTCACGACTCCATCAGCTACCGAATCCCCTCGCTGATTACCTTGAAGTCCGGGGTCGTCGTCGCCGGTGCCGACCAGCGTGAGACCATCGCGAATGACTCCCCCAACTCGATCAACTTCACGGTGCGCCGCTCCTTCGACGGCGGACACACCTGGGGTGACCTCCAGACGGTGCTCTCCTACCCCGGTCACGGGGCGAAGGGCGCGTCGGTCATCGATTCGTGCGTCGTCCAGGACCGCCGTAACGGACGCCTCGTCGTCCTCATCGACCACTTCCCCGGCGGGATCGGTCAGCCCAACGCCGAGGCCGGCCTCGGCGTCAACGAGAAGGGCCGCTACATCCTGCACGACAGTCAGGGTGCCACCTACACCTGGAACGAGGACGGCAGCGTCACGGACGCTGACGGCAACACCACCCCCTTCAGAATCTCCGAGCGCGGCGACGTTACCGTCACCGAGGATGGACAGGAAAAGCTCGGCGGCAACGTGTTCCTCGCTGATGGGGAAGATCCCCACCAGACGCTACTCACGGCCCGCACCTGCTTCCTGCAGATGATCTACTCCGACGACGACGGCGAGACCTGGTCCGGCCCCTTCAACCTCAACCAGGACGTGAAGGAAGAATGGATGTCCTTCTGCGGCACCTCCCCGGGCACGGGCGTGCAGCTGCGCAGCGGACGCCTCGTCATCCCGATCTACTACAACGGCGACCACAAGCGCCACTTCTCCGCATCCGTCGTCTACTCCGACGATGGTGGCGCCACATGGAAGCGCGGCAAGTCCCCCAACGACGGGCGTATCTTCGAGGGCCGCGAGATCGACTCGCGCACGCTCGACACCGAGGCCGCCGCGACGCACGAGGCCACGCTCATCGAGCGCGCCGACGGTTCCCTCCTCATGCTCATGCGCAACCAGCACCCGAGCGGCAAGGTCGCCACAACCGTCAGCACCGACGGAGGCGAGACGTGGAGCGACGTCTCCTTCGCGCAAGAGATCACCGAGATCTTCTGCCAGCCCAACGCTGTGCCGTGGCCGACGGAGGATTGCCCCGAGCGCGTCGTCTTCGCGAACGCCTCGCAGATGCGCCCCTACCGCGGTCGCGGTGTCCTTCGCCTCTCCGAAGACGGAGGCCGCACGTGGATCGCGTCGCGCACCTTCAACCCGGCGCACTACGTCTACCAGTGCATGACGATCCTGCCCGACGGAACCCTCGGCCTCCTGTGGGAGCGCGAGATGCAGGGCCTGTACTTCACCCGCATCCCGCTTGAGTGGATCGAGGCCGCGAAGATCTGACGGTTCGGCTCACGCGTGACACGAGGCCGCCTGCCGCACTCTGCCCGCAGGAGGGCGCCAGGCGGCCTCGTCTATCAGCAACACACACGCGAGGGCGGGCACCCACCGGTACCCGCCCTCGCCTCTGTCTGGAGTGCGCTCAGAGCGCCAGGTTCTCCTTGACGACGTCTGCCAGCGACGCAGCCACGGCATCGGCCTCGTCCTGGGTCGCGGCCTCGACCATGACGCGAACGAGCGGCTCGGTGCCCGAAGGACGCAGGAGCACGCGGCCGGTCTCGCCCAGGCGAGCCTCAGCGGCTGCCACGGCCTCGGCGACGGCCTCATTCGTCGACGCGGCAGCGCGGTCCACGCCGCCCACGTTGATGAGGGTCTGCGGCAGGCGCTGGATGAAGGAAGTCAGATCGGCCAGCGAACGGCCGGACTCCTTGACCATGCGCGAGACCAGGAGCGAGGACAGAATGCCGTCACCGGTGGTCGCGTGATCGCGGGCGATGATGTGGCCGGACTGCTCACCGCCGAGGCAGTAGCCGGACGCCAGCATCTCCTCGAGCACGTAGCGGTCACCCACGCCGGTCTGCACGGTGTTGATGCCAGCCTCGCGCATGGCGATCAGCAGACCCAGGTTGCTCATGACAGTGACGACGAGCGTGTCCTTGGCGAGGGCCCCGCGCGCCTTGGCGTTGACGGCCAGCGCACCCATGATCTTGTCACCGTCGATGAGGTTGCCCTCGTGGTCGACGGCCAGGCAGCGGTCCGCATCGCCGTCGTAAGCGACGCCGAAATCGCAGCCGGCCTCGACGACGGCGGCCTGCAGGGCCTCGGGGTGAGTCGAACCCGCGTTCAGGTTGATGTTGCGCCCATCCGGGGACGCGTTGATGACCGTGATGTCGGCACCGAGCTCGCGGAAGACCGCCGGGCCCAGCTCGGAGGCCGCGCCATTCGCGCAATCGATCGCGATCTTCATGCCGCGCAGGTCCGTGCCGATCGCGCCAACAAGGTGGGCAATGTAGGAGTCCTTCGCCCACGCGTGATCGGCGTTGATCTCGCCGACGCCGTCACCGGTGGGGCGATCCCACTCGGTGTTCACGAGGGCCTCGATCTCATCCTCGACAGAGTCCGCGAGCTTGTAGCCGCCGTGCGCGAAGAACTTGATGCCGTTATCGGGCATCGGGTTGTGCGACGCAGAAATCATGACGCCGAGGTCAACGGTGTCCTCGGTGGCCGTGAGGTGCGCGACCGTGGGCGTGGTGACGACGCCGATGCGGGTCACGTCCATGCCGGCGCTGGCCAGGCCCGCCGCGAGGGCGTGATCGAGGAACTCGCCCGAAATACGCGTATCGCGTCCGATGATCGCGCGGGGCTTCGAACCGTCCGCACGTCGGGAGCCGCCGAACTGGCGGGCGGCGGCCTCGCCGAGCTGCAGCGCAAGGTCCGCAGTGATGTCAACGTTCGCCAGTCCTCGCACGCCATCCGTGCCGAACATCCTGGGCATAGTCTCTCCGTTCAGTGGGTCGTATGACTGCACTAAGCCTACCGCGCTCGCGCCCGCTCATTGGCACGAGGCCGGGGCGCGGACAGCGGGGACGCTCACATCCTGGCACACATGCGTGGGTAAACGAGGGCCGCGCCCCGCAGGTGCGGGGCGCGGCCAACGCAAAATGTGCTGAATAAAATCAGCGCTTCGAGAACTGCGAAGCCTTGCGGGCCTTCTTGAGGCCTGCCTTCTTACGCTCGGTGGCGCGGGCGTCGCGGGTCAGGAAGCCAGCCTTCTTGAGGGCCGGACGGTTCGCGTCGCGGTCGATCTCGTTGAGGGCGCGCGACACGCCGAGGCGCAGGGCGCCGGCCTGGCCGGAAATGCCGCCGCCGTTGATGCGGGCGATGACGTCGAAGCGGCCGTCAATGTCGAGCAGCACGAAGGGGGACTTCACCAGCTGCTGGTGCAGCTTGTTGGGGAAGTAGTCCTCAAGGGTGCGACCGTTGATGGTCCACTTGCCGGAGCCGGGGACCAGGCGAACGCGGGCGACGGCCTCCTTGCGGCGGCCCAGGCCCGCGCCGGGCGCGGTGATGGACTGACCGGCGCCGGCGGGAGCCGACTCGGTCTCGGACGTGTAGGAGCTGGGGACGACTTCCTCGTCCAGCTCAGCGGAAACGATGGTCTCAGCCACGGTTCTCCTCAGGGTCAAAGGCGTTCAGCGACCGGAGGTCACTGAGCCACCTGGGTCAGTTCGTAGGGAACCGGCGACTGGCCGGCGTGGGGGTGCTCCGGGCCAGCGTAAACGTGCAGCTTCTTGAACTGCGCGCGGCCGAGGGAGTTGTGGGGAAGCATGCCCTTAACGGCCTTCTCGACGGCGCGCTCAGGCGTCGCAGCGAGGAGGTCACGGTAAGCGGTCGCGGTCAGGCCGCCGGGACGACCGGAGTGACGGTAGGCCATCTTCTGGTCGAGCTTCTTGCCGGTCAGAGCGACCTTGTCCGCGTTGATGATGATGACGTTGTCGCCCATGTCCATGTGAGGGGCGAACGTCGGCTTGTGCTTCCCACGGAGGAGGGCAGCGGTCTGGGCTGCCAGGCGACCGAGGACGACGTCGGTGGCGTCAATGACGTACCACTTCTTGTCCGCGTCCCCAGGCTTGGGTGAATAGGTGCGCACGGGCGTAACCTTCAATTCTTGTTGGTCATGGGACGCCGCGCCGGTTTTTCCGGGGGCATCCGCGATGAAACGGTTCGCGCGAGGCGTCGGCGAGCGCTCCTAGCGAGTGGGAGACACTAGGTACTCTGCTGACGCACAGCACTAGCCATATTATCGGTGCACAGCCCGGCGGTCAAAGCGCGACGAATACTGTGTCACATTCCTCAGCCGTCGCCACCGCAGCACGTATCGCGCCTGGCCCGGGCCTGCTGCGCCCTCGCGCCCCACTGGGACGGGTCGGGATAGTCGACGCCCTCGAGGGTGAGTCCGTGGGCAGGGGCGATCGGGGCGGCTTCAGCGCGCGAGCGGGCACGCAGGATCTGTGCGGGATAGTCCCTGTCGCGCGCGCCGGACCCCACCAGGAGCAGCGCCCCGACCAGGGAGCGGACCATCGAATGACAGAACGCGTCCGCCTCGACGGAGAAGACGAGAGTTCCCTCGGCGTCACGCTCGGCGTGCAGGGTGCGCAGCGTCCGAATGGTCGTGGCCCCCTCGCGCGGGCGACAGAACCCGAGGAAGTCGTGTTCCCCGAGGAGGGCGGCCCCGGCCTCGTTCATGGCTGCCTCGTCGAGCGGGTCCTCCACCCACAGGCGATCCCATCGGCCCAGCGGCTCGGGGCGATCCGACACCCGGTAGGCGTAGGAGCGGCCGAGGGCGGAAAAGCGCGCGTCAAAGCTGGGGTCAACGACCGCGGCCGAGTAGATGCGTACATCGCAGGTCCCGCGCGCGGCGGGCAGGTCACGTCCACGCGCGCGCTCGCCGTAGCGACCAGAGAGGATCTTGTTCAGCCTGCGGACAATCGAGGAGGCCACGGCCTCGTCGTCGGACTCCCCTCCCCTGGGCGACAGCCGCGTCCAGGCAGCCTCGGAAATGTCCGCGTGACAGACCTGGTGACGCGCATGAACTCCCGCGTCGGTACGACCGGCGACCGTCGTCACGATGTCTTCGCGCGAGGCCATGGCGAGGGCCGCTTCGATCTCACCCTGGACGGTGCGCAGGCCGGGCTGGGCGGCCCAGCCTCGAAAGTCCGTGCCGTCGTAGCCCAGGTCCAGGCGCAGGCGGCGCACGCTCACAGCTCCCACGCCCGCACGCCGCCAATGATTCCGGCGTCGTTCGGAACGACGATCACGTCGTCGCCCATGAGACGCAGGTTCGAGGCCGTAATGCGCTTCGAGTTACCGCCGCCCAGGTAGAGGCGGTCCCACATATACATCGGGCGCAGGCCGTCCACCACGCGGCGAATGCGACGCGACCAATGCACGTCACCGAGGCGCAGGCGCTCGTGCTCGCCAATGTAGTCGTCGTAGGTGAGGCCCCAGCGAACCGGACCCTGCGACACCTCGACGTGGGGCGCCAGCTGGCCGCCGTCAAAGACCGCGTTACCCAGGCCCGTGCCCAGCGTGATGATCATTTCGAGACCACGGCCCGTGATGGCGCCCGCTCCGGCCACCTCCGCGTCGTTGAGAACCTTGGTCGGCAAGCCGAGGGCCCCTTCGATTGCGCGGCCCATGTCAAAGTGATCCCAGCGCTCCACCAGCTCCGGCAGCACGCGCGAACGCGGCCCGTCGCGGGTGATGTAGTGGGGCGTAGCAATGACGACTCCATGACGGATCATGCCCGGCATGCCCATCGTCACGCGCGTCGCCGCGGGAAGTTCGCGGGCGAGGCCGACGACAGTCTCCACGAGGAGCTCCGGTGGCAGCGGATACGGCGTAGGCACCCGGCGAGGCGGGGCCATCATCGTCCCGCGCTCATCAACGACGGATCCCTTGATGCCACCGCCGCCGCAGTCAATCGCCAACGTCATCTCACGTGTCATGACATCAGGCTACCGGATACGGCAAGGGCCGGACACCCCGGAGGGTGCCCGGCCCAATGCTCGAGCGGGTCAGTAACGTCCCGTCACTTCTCCTCGGCGGCCTGCTCGGCGGCGTCTTCAGCCTTGCCGGCCTCCTCGGCGATTTCCTCGGCCTCGTTGGCCTTGGCGAGATCGCCTTCCTCGCGAGCCTCTTCGGCGCGCTCGGCGGCAGCCTCAGCGGCTTCCTCGGCCTCGGCGGCAACGGCCTTGGCCTCGGCGGCCTTCTCAGCCGTCTTCTCGGCAGCCTTCACGACGGCCTTCTTCTCGACCTTCTCCATGACGAGCTCGATGCGCATCAGGGGAGCGTTGTCGCCCTTGCGGTTGCCGACGCGGATGAGGCGGGTGTAGCCGCCAGCGCGCTCGGAATCCATCGCGGGAACGAGCTCCTCGAAGAGGATCGCGACGATGCCCTTGTTGGGGATCTTCTTCAGGACCGTGCGGCGGGCGTGCTGGTCGCCACGCTTGGCCTTGGTGATCAGCTTCTCGATGTAGGGGCGCAGGGCCTTGGCCTTGGCCTCCGTGGTCGTGAGGCCGCGGTGTTCGATGAGCTGAGCTGCCAGGTTCGACAGGATCAGCTTCTGGTGTGCCGGGCTACCGCCCAGACGAGCACCCTTCTTGGGGGTGGGCATTTGTTTCTCCTACGGATTCAATGCGTCCATCGGACGCACGGGGTCAGATGGACTGGTCGTCCGAAAAGATCGCGGCGGACTCCGAGTCGCCGAAGCTCGGCATGACCGAGTCCTTCAGCGTCATACCAAGAGCCGCCAGGGACTCCTTGATCTCTTCGATCGACTTGGTGCCGAAGTTGCGGATGTCGAGCAGATCGGCCTCCGAGTGAGCAACCAGCTCGCCGACGGTCAGAATGCCGCGGCGACGCAGCGCGTTGTAGGAACGCGACTGCAGGTTCAGGTTCTCGATCGGGAGCGCCAGATCGGCTGCGAGGGTGGCGTCGGTGGTGGACGGACCCACCTCGATGCCTTCCGCTTCCTCGTTCAGTTCACGCATGAGGCCGAACAGCTCCACCAGCGTCTTGCCGGCCGAGGCCAGGGCATCGCGCGGGGTGATCGCCGGCTTGGTCTCCACGTCGATGACGAGGCGATCAAAGTCGGTGCGCTGCTCAACACGCGTCGCCTCGACCTTGTAGGTCACCTTGACGACGGGCGAGTAGATCGAATCAATCGGAATGCGAGAGATCTCGGCCTGCGGATCCTTGTTCTGAGCAGCCGACACGTAGCCGCGGCCACGCTCGACGGTCAGCTCGATCTCCAGCTTGCCCTTCTCGTTGAGGGTGGCAAGGTGCAGATCGGGGTTGTGGATCTCCACGCCGGCGGGAGGCGTAATGTCTCCGGCGACAACCTCGCCGGGGCCAGCCTTCCGCAGGTACATGACGACAGGCTCGTCGTTCTCGCTGGACAGGACGATCTGCTTGATGTTCAGGATGATCTCAGCGACATCTTCCTTCACACCTTCGATCGTGCGGAACTCGTGGGGGACGCCATCGATGCGGATGGACGTCACCGCTGCACCCGGGATCGAGGACAGGAGGGTACGACGCAGGGAGTTACCCAGCGTGTAGCCGAACCCGGGCTCGAGGGGCTCCAAGGTGAAACGGGAGCGCAGGTCGCTGACCTTTTCTTCGGTCAGGATGGGTCGCTCTGCAATGAGCACGTCTATTCCTTTCTGGCCGGTGCCCGCTATATGACACCGGATATGGGAACCTGCTGAAGCAGGCTAAGGGAGTAAGAACCCGAAGGTTCAGACGTGGGGAGGGCAGGGCCCTCCCGTCCACAAGTCAGCCGCGGCGGCGCTTCGGCGGGCGGGTGCCGTTGAAGGCCTGAGGCGTGACGTCCTGGATCGAACCGATCTCGAGGCCGGCGGCCTGGAGGGAACGGATCGCGGGCTCGCGGCCGGAGCCGGGACCCTTCACGAAAACGTCAACCTTCTTCATGCCGTGCTCCTGGGCGCGACGAGCCGCAGCCTCGGCCGCGAGCTGCGCGGCGAAGGGGGTGGACTTACGCGAACCCTTGAAGCCAACCTGGCCGGAGGACGCCCAGGCGACAACCGCGCCCGTGGGGTCCGTGAGGGAAACGATGGTGTTGTTGAACGTCGACTTGATGTAGGCGTGGCCGTTGGTAACGTTCTTCGAAATCTTGCGACGCGGCTTACGGGCACCGCCCGAGCGCGAGGTCTTTGCTGCTGCCATTTCTGGTTCAGTTCCTTCTTGTCGCGGAAAGCTACCCCGAGGGGGGTGGGCTTCCCTAGGCCTTACTTGGCCTTCTTCTTGCCTGCAACGGTGCGCTTGGGGCCCTTGCGGGTACGCGCGTTGGTCTTGGTGCGCTGACCGTGGACCGGCAGGCCACGACGGTGGCGAAGGCCCTGGTACGAACCGATTTCGATCTTGCGACGAATGTCGGCCTGAACCTCACGGCGGAGGTCACCCTCAACCTTGAAGTTTGCCTCAATGTAGTCACGAAGCTTGACGAGATCCTCTTCCGTCGCGTCCTTCACGCGGACGTCCGGGCTGACGCCGGTGGCGGCGAGGGTCTCTGCCGCGCGGGTGCGGCCGACTCCGTAGATGTATGTGAGCGCGATCTCGAGCCGCTTCTCGCGGGGGAGGTCGACGCCGGCAATACGTGCCATGGTGATGTTGCTCCAGTTGTTCATCGGAGGTCGTCATCGCTCAGTCCGGGCGAGCAGCCCGGCCTCGGCCTCCGAACCGAGGGTCACCCACGTGGGGGCGCTTAGAGTGATGCTGTGGGGCTTGTTGCCCCGCGGGTCGCAGCGGGACTCAGCCCTGGCGCTGCTTGTGCCTGGGGTTGTCGCAGATGACCATGACGTTGCCGTGGCGACGAATCACCTTGCACTTGTCACAGATCTTCTTGACACTCGGCTTGACCTTCATGGTTGTTACCTCCACTGCCCGGCGGGCAGTTTGTGTCGGGTCACTTGTAGCGGTAGACGATACGGCCTCGGGAGAGGTCGTAGGGGCTCAGCTCGACGACAACTCGATCCTCGGGCAGGATGCGGATGTAGTGCTGACGCATCTTTCCCGCAATGTGGCCGAGAACCACGTGGCCATTCTTCAGTTCCACACGGAACATTGCGTTAGGCAGGGCCTCAACGACCGTGCCTTCCATCTCAATGACGCCGTCTTTCTTCGCCATATCCTCCGTTTATCCTCTACATGTCTCGGATAGGTTGCGGCGGATGCCGCCAGGCATAATGCACCGACGGATGTCGGATGCAGATACGCCCAAGGAACTACTCTACGGCATCGATGCCCATCGGCGGTAGTCAGGGTCCCTGTCGGTTCGCTCACGTTTAATGCGTCACATTTTGCATACAAGCCGAGGGACGTCCACTTCGTTCGCGCCGAGGCCGCGCCAGCACTGGAGGGGCCGCAGGGCATACCCAGATAAAAGTCGCATGCAATTCGATTGGGTGACGATTCAACTAAGTCTGAAAACGTTGCAATTCCAACGCTGCGACTTCAAGTTTTGAAGTAGTCACAGGGGAATTGCATGCGAGATTATCTGGGAACCATGCGCACGACCGTTCCCATACCCCACGCAAGACCAGACCAGACGTGCTACTCCAGTCAGGGAGCATTAAACCAGTGAGGGAGGATGACACCACCTCCACACTGGCGCAATAACCACCTCAGTGATGTCACTCCACTGAGCAACAAAACTCGACGCGGCACACACCCGGGTAAGAGAACGTGTCGCGGGCAACTCTGCTGCAACGTGCAAGCAGCCGCGATTCCGCCCGTATAAGAAGCGGCTGCCCCGACCACCGACACACATCCGGATAGGTAAGCAACATCCGGATAGGTAACGAGCATCCGGATAGCTTAATAACCTATCCGGATGTGCATAACCTATCCACGTGGCCACAACCTATCCAGATAAGCCCAGGCAGAGGGTATGGCTGGGAACGTAGGCACCGGCCAGGCACCACGCACCACCAGTGAGGAGAGCGCCGGCGGGGCCGCGGCCTGGCCGGGCTTCTAGCCGACGCGCCGAGCGAAGCTCGCCGCGCGGACGGCGAGCGGGCGGGCCCGACGGCGCCCGGAATACCGGTGGCGCAGCCAGCAGGAACACCGGTGGTCCGGCCACAGCCTCGTCGATAGAAGACTCGGGCCCGGCACCTTCGTGAGGTACCGGGCCCGAAACCGTTCTTGACGTCAGTCGAGTGACACAGGAGTCACGCCGTAGGGCGCAAGGCCTGCCACTCCCCCATCGCGTGCCGTCAGGACGGAAACACCGTCCTCAGTGATCGCGATCGAGTGCTCCCAGTGGGCAGCGTCGCGGCCGTCGACAGTGCGCACGGTCCACTCGTCATCATCCGTGCTGGACGCAATGTCACCTCGGGTGAGCATCGGCTCGACGGCCAGGACCATACCTGGCTTCAGCCGCGCCTGGATGCCGCGCACGTTGTAGTTCAGGACATCCGGAGGCATATGCATCTTGGTTCCGATGCCGTGACCCACAAACTCCTCGATGATGCCGGCTTCCCAGCCATTGATGAGGGCGTTCTCCGCGACGACATCCTCAACCGCGTGACCAACCGCGCTGATGCGCTTGCCGTTGGCCAGTCCTGCGAGGGCTGCCCACAGCGACTCGCGCGTCACAGCGTCCAGCTGACGGCGCTCACGCAGCAGATCCTCGTCCACTCCCGCGATTGCACCGCTCGCACGCTCCCCCGCCGCGAAGTCCGCGTCGGACACGAACGTATCGCTGACAATCACACTGAAGGCCGCGTCTCCATGCCACTGGCGCCCGCCTCGTTCGACGTACGCGCCACAGTCAAAGGAGACGAGGTCGCCCGGGGCTAGCTCGTAGTCATCGGGGATTCCGTGGACAATCACATCGTTAACCGAAATGCACACGGTGGCCGGGTAGCCGTAGTAGCCCTTGAAATTCGAGGTCGCTCCCCCGTCGGCAATCGCCTGGGCGCTCACCTCGTCCAACTCGCGCGTCGTGATACCGGGACGAATGGCACCGCGCAGGGCTTCGTGGATCGACGCGACGACCAGACCGGCCTCGCGCATCCATCGAAGCTCCTGCGCGGACTTCAGTTCAATGCGTGGCATTGCTCAGTTCTTCGCCACAGAGTCGAGGATCGCGAAGATGCGAGCCGTGACCTCGTCGATCGTGCCGCTACCATCGACAACCTCAAGGAGGTCCTGGTCGACGTAGTAGGTGGCAACGGGTTCCGTCTGCTGGTGGTAGACCTCCAGGCGGTAACGCATGACGGGCTCGGTATCGTCCGTGCGATGCTGCTCCTGGGCGCGCTTGAGCATGCGCTCCACGACCTCGTCCTCATCAACCTGAATCTCGAGAACGACGTCGATGGACTTACCCAGGTCGAGGAGCATGTCGCGCAGCACGTGCGCCTGCTCCACGGAACGCGGGTAGCCGTCGAGGAGGAATCCGTCAGCAGCGTCCGGGGCGGCCAGGCGCGCCTTCACCATGGCGTTCGTGACCGAATCCGGCACGAACTCGCCGCGGTCCATGTAGGCCTGCGCCTGCTTGCCGATCTCCGTGCCCTCCGCCATATTCGCGCGGAAGATGTCACCCGTCGAAATAGCCGGGATACCGAGACGCTCAGCGATGCGCGAGGCCTGGGTGCCCTTGCCAGCTCCGGGAGGGCCGAGGAGGATGACGACTGTCATTTCAGGAATCCTTCGTAGTGATGCTGCTGCAGCTGCGTGTTGATTTCCTTCACCGTCTGCAGACCGACGCCGATGATGATGAGCAGCGTGGTGCCACCGAAGGGCATCTGCGAGCTCGACAGCTTCAGCGGAATGATCGCGAGAGACGGCAGGAGGGCGATGATCACCAGGTACAGGGCACCCGCCGACGTGATTCGGTTGATCACGTAACGCAGGTACTCAGCCGTGGGGCGACCCGCACGGTAACCGGGGATGAAGCCTCCGTACTTCTTCATGTTGTCGGCAACCTCGTCCGGATTGAACGTAATGGCCGTGTAGAAGAAGGTGAAGAACAGGGTCATCAGGGCGTAGATCGTCAGGTAGAACGAGCTGCCCTGCGTGAAGTGCGCAGAGATCCACTGAACCCATGCGTCGTCGGGCTTGCCGAACTGCGCCGCCATCGGAGGCAGGGCAAGAATCGACGATGCGAAGATGACGGGGATAACACCCGACATGTTGATCTTCAGCGGGATGTAGGTGGTCGTACCGCCATACTGGCGGCGCCCAATCATGCGCTTGGCGTACTGCACGGGGATTCGGCGCTGAGCCTGCTCGACGTAGACGACCGCGATCGCGACGAGGAGGAGAAGGGCAACGATAGCCGCAACAGAGCCCCACTTGCCAGCCTGGCCAATCGACAGGAGCTGCTCGGGCAGACGAGCGGCAATCGAGGTGAAGATCAGCAGGGACATACCGTTGCCGATGCCGCGCTCCGTGATGAGTTCGCCCAGCCACATGATGACGCCCGTACCGGCCATCATGACGATGATCATCATGATGAACGTGAGTACCGAACGGTCCTTAATGATGTCCTGGTTGCAGGACTGGAACAGCTGGCCGCTGCGCGCCAGAGAGATCGTCGTCGTCGCCTGCAGAATGCCCAGGAAGATAGTCAGATAACGCGTGTACTGCGTCAGCTTCGCCTGGCCGGTCTGCCCCTCCTTGTGGAGGTCATCGAATCGAGGAATCACGACCCGCAGCAGCTGGATGATGATCGACGCGGTGATGTAGGGCATGATACCCAGCGCGAAGATCGACAGCTGCAGGAGCGCTCCACCCGAGAACAGGTTGACGAGGTCGAGCAGCGACGCCTGCGACTCCTGCGCCATGCAGGCCTGAACGGCCTTCGAGTCCACGCCGGGCGTCGGAATGAACGAGCCCAGCCGGAACGCGGCCATGATGAACAGGGTAAAGAGCAGCTTCCGACGCAAGTCGGGGGTACGGAACGCCTGGGCGAATGCACCGAGCAAGGCTTCCTCCTACGAATGATGGGCAAGCGGGGCAAAAGCCCCTAGACTGATCCAGCTTACCCGACACGGGTAGCGGTTGGCGATATCCAATCATTAAAAAAGCGCATTGCCGCGTATTTAACGAGACGCGGAGCGCTGGCGCCCCATGCGGCGGGGCAAGCCGTTTTCGCGGGTGAAAAGCCATTTGACAGCTCCTCATCCTTGATGATGACAGACACGTAACGGGGGTGGTCCCTCGCGGGACCACCCCCGTTCACCGTCAGCGAGCCGAGATGGACCCGCCAGCAGCCGTGATCTTTGCCTCGGCGGAGGACGACCAGGAGTCGACCTCAACCTCGAGCTTCACGTTCAGTTCGCCACTGCCGAGCACCTTGACGGGCGCGGAGTCGCGAACGGCGTGCTTAGCGATGAGATCCTCGACCGTGACCTTGCCGCCCTCGGGGAAGAGCTCCCCGAGCTTGCCAACGTTCACGACCTGGTACTCAACGCGGAAGGGGTTCTTGAAGCCGCGAAGCTTCGGCAGACGCATGTGGATCGGCATCTGGCCACCCTCGAAGCCGGCAGCAACCTGGTAACGGGCCTTGGTGCCCTTGGTGCCACGGCCAGCGGTCTTACCCTTCGAACCCTCACCGCGACCCACGCGGGTCTTCGCGGTCTTGGCTCCGGGGGCAGGACGCAGGTGATGCAGCTTAACGATCTGCGTCTTGTTCGTGGAGTCCGCCATTGTCAGTCGACCTCCTCAGCGGTCACCAGGTGACGCACGGTGCGAACGGCGCCGAGAACGGCATCCGTCTGCTCACGCACGACGCTCTGGCCGATCTTGCGCAGCCCGAGGGTGCGCAGCGTGTCCTTCATGTTCTGCTTCGCGTGAGCGGAGGACTTGACCTGGGTGATCTTGATGTTCTTCGCCATCACTTAGCCTCCCCTGCAGCGGCCTTGTCGGCCTCGGCGGCCTCGGCAGCCGCGCGCTTCTCGGCCTCGCCCTCTGCGCGAGCGCGCAGCATGGACGCGGGAGCAACGCGCTCGAGGGGCAGGCCGCGACGAGCGGCGACAGCCTCGGGCTGCTCGAGCTGCTTGAGTGCGTCAACCGTCGCGTGGACGATGTTGATCGCGTTGGACGAGCCCAGCGACTTGGTGAGCACGTCGTGGACGCCTGCGGCCTCCAGGACGGCGCGCACCGGGCCGCCGGCGATAACGCCGGTACCGGGGGCAGCCGGACGCAGGAGGACGATACCTGCGGTATCGCGGCCCTGCACCACGTGCGTGATCGTGCGGCGGATCATCGGGACGCGGAAGAAGTTCTTCTTCGCCTCCTCGACACCCTTGGAAATGGCCTGAGGAACTTCCTTGGCCTTTCCGTAGCCGACGCCCACCGTGCCTTCGCCGTCACCCACGACAACCAGGGCGGTGAAGGAGAAACGACGTCCACCCTTCACGACCTTGGAAACGCGGTTGATCGTCACGACGCGCTCGATGTACTCGTTCTTGTTCTCGTTGTTCCGGCGGTTATCGCGATCGTTGCCGCGGCCGGAGCGGCGCTCACGGCGATCGTTGTTCTCGCCCGCGCCCGAACCGTTCCTGTCTCGCTGCTGTGCAGCCATCAGATGATCTCTCTTTCTTTCGGCTCGTTCACAGCTCGAGTCCGCCCTCACGGGCGGCCTCGGCAACGGCCGCAACGCGACCTGCGTACTTGTTACCACCACGGTCGAAGACGACAGCGGAGATACCGGCAGCCTTCGCACGCTCGGCGATCAGTGCGCCAACCTTGCGAGCCTTGTCGGTCTTCGTGCCCTCGGAACCGGCGAGCTCGGTCTCGATGTCGGAGGCCGACACCAGGGTGTGGCCGACCGTATCGTCGATGACCTGAGCCACCATGTGGCGGTTCGAACGGGTGACGACCAGACGGGGACGCTCGGGCGTGCCGTTGATCTTCTTGCGGAGGCGGAGGTGACGGCGCTTGCGAGCGACGAACTTGCCCTTGCCCTTGATCGAGTAAGCCATCACTTACCAGCCTTTCCGACCTTGCGACGGATGGTCTCGCCCACGTAGTGGATGCCCTTGCCCTTGTAGGGCTCCGGCTTCTTCAGCTTGCGGATGCGAGCAGCGGTCTCACCGACGAGCTGCTTGTCGATTCCGGACACCGTGAACAGCGTCTGGGACTTCGGAGCGATCGTGAACTCGATGCCCTCGGGCGGGGTGACGGTGATCGTGTGGGAGAAGCCCAGGGAGAACTCAAGGTCCTTGCCCTTGGCGACCACGCGGTAACCGGTGCCCGTGATTTCGAGATCCTTCTTGTAGCCCTCGGTCACGCCGATGATCATGTTGGCGATCAGGGTGCGGGACAGTCCGTGGAGCGAACGCGAGGTGCGCTCGTCGTTCGGACGCTCGACGACTACCTGGTCATCCTCAATCTTCGCGGTGATCGGCTCGGCAACAACGTGGGAGAGGGTGCCCTTGGGGCCCTTCACGGTCACGTTCTGGCCGTCGATCGCAACGTCGACGCCGGCGGGGATAGCGATGGGGTTCTTACCAATTCGCGACATTGTTCAGCCTCCTCATCACCAGATGTAGGCGAGGACTTCCCCACCCACACCCTTCTCGGCTGCCTGACGGTCGGTGAGCAGGCCGGAGGACGTGGACAGGATCGCCACGCCGAGGCCGCCGCGGACCTTGGGCAGGTTGGTGGACTTGGCGTACACGCGCAGACCGGGCTTGGACACGCGCTTGAGCCCCTGGATGGCGGCTTCGCGGTGCGAGCCGTACTTCAGGTTGATCGTCAGGGTCTTGCCCACGCGGGCATCCTCGACGGAGGTCGAGGCAATGTAGCCTTCCTCGACCAGGATGTTCGCAATCGCGTTCTTGAGCTTCGAGTACGGCATGGAGACCGCATCGTGGTGCGCACGATTCGCGTTGCGCAGACGCGTCAGCATATCTGCAATCGGGTCTGTCATTGTCATGGGGGTTTATTCCCCTTCCTCGTCGCGGTTTCTCCGGTTACCCGGGACCTGCGACGTTCGTTTTACCAGCTGCTCTTGGTGACACCGGGGAGCTCGCCACGGTGGGCAAGCTCGCGCAGGCACACGCGGCACAGTCCGAACTTGCGGTACACCGAGTGCGGACGACCGCAACGGTTGCACCGGGTGTAGGCACGCACGCCGAACTTCGGCTTGCGGGCAGCCTTGACCTTCAGGGATGTCTTGGCCATGGGTCAGTCCTCCTTGAACGGGAAGCCGAGGTGACGGAGAAGGGCGCGACCCTCTTCGTCGGTGGTGGCCGAGGTGACAACCGTGATGTCCATGCCGCGCACTCGGTCGATCGAGTCCTGGTCGATCTCGTGGAACATCGACTGTTCCGTGAGACCGAAGGTGTAGTTACCGTGACCGTCGAACTGCTTGGAGGACAGTCCGCGGAAGTCACGGATACGGGGAAGCGCCGTCGAGAGGAGGCGGTCCAGGAACTCCCACATGCGGTCGCCGCGAAGCGTCACGTGCGCACCGATCGCCTGGCCCTCACGCAGCTTGAACTGCGCGATGGACTTCTTGGCGCGGGTGGTCACGGGCTTCTGGCCGGTGATCGCGGTGAGGTCGCGGATAGCGCCCTCGAGTGCCTTCGAGTCGCGAGCGGCCTCGCCGACACCCATGTTGACGACAATCTTCGTCAGTCCGCCGACCTGCATGACGTTCTCGTGCTTGAACTCAGCACGGAGCGCCTCGCGGATCTCGGAGACGTACTTTTCCTTCAGACGCGGGGCCATGCTCAGATCTCCTTGCCCTGCTCAACGCCGCGCTGCGCGCCGCCGCGAGTCACGCGGACTCGGACGGTGCGGGTGCGGCCGCCGCGCTCAACGGTGTCCTCGCGGAAACCGACGCGAACGCGCTTCTTGGTCTCGGGGTCGACCAGAGCGACCTTCGACAGGGCGATGGGGGCTTCGATGGTCTCGATGCCGCCGGCGCTGCCCTGCTGGCCCTGGCGCACGTGGCGCGTCTTCAGGTTGATGCCCTCGACGAGGACCTTGCCCTCGGCCGGGAACACCTGGATGACGCGGCCCTGCTTGCCCTTGTCGCCGGGCTTGAGGGGCTCGAGGCCCTCTTCCGCGCGACGGGCGTTGCGCTTGGCCAGCGCCTTCTCGTCGGACGTGCGTCCGCGAACGACCTCCACGAGGTCATTCTTACGAATCTTGGCTGCCATGGATCAGATCACCTCCGGAGCGAGGGAGACGATACGCATGAACTTCTTGTCGCGCAGCTCGCGGCCCACGGGGCCGAAGATACGCGTGCCACGCGGCTCGCCATTGTTGTTGATGATGACGGCCGCATTCTCGTCGAAACGAATGTAGGAACCGTCGGGGCGGCGGGTTTCCTTACGCGTGCGAACGATCACTGCCTTGACGACTTCGCCCTTCTTGACGTTGCCGCCGGGGATGGCGTCCTTCACGGTAGCGACAATGGTGTCGCCGATACCCGCGTAGCGCCGACCCGAGCCACCGAGAACACGGATGGTCAGGATCTCCTTGGCCCCTGTGTTATCGGCGACCTTCAGTCGCGACTCCTGCTGGATCATTTTCTATTGACTCCTGTCGTCGTGCCGGTTCTCTTCCGGGTTGTACCGGTCGAGCCTTGCCGAACGGATTTCGGTCTGTGAGCGAAGGTCACTTCGCCTTTTCGAGGATCTCCACAACGCGCCAGCGCTTGGTGGCCGACAGCGGGCGGGTCTCCATGATGAGGACGAGATCGCCGACACCGCACTCGTTGTGCTCGTCGTGAACCTTGACCTTCTTGTTCTTGCGCATGACCTTGCCGTAGAGGGCGTGCTTGACGCGGTCCTCGATCTGGACGACAACGGTCTTGTCCATCTTGTCGCTGACGACGTAGCCGCGACGGACCTTACGCTCGTTACGAGCGGTGGTTTCTGCCATCAGGCTCACTCCTCAGTGCTCGGGGCGGTGCGGTAGCCAAGCTCCCGCTCACGCGCGATGGTGTAGATCCGGGCAATGTCGCGACGCACGGTCTTCATACGACCGTGATCCTCGAGGTTGCCAACGGCCTGCGCGAAACGCAGGTTGAACAGCTCAGCCTTAGCCTTCTCCAGCTCCTTGGACAGCTGGGAGTTGTCCATGGCGTCGAGCTGCTCGGTGGTCAGACCCTTATCTGCCATCAGATGTCACCACCCTCTCGGACCACGAAGCGGGTCTTGATAGGAAGCTTGTGCTGGGCACGGCTGAGGGCCTCGCGAGCGAGCTCCTCGGGGACGCCTGCCAGCTCGAACATAACGCGTCCGGGCTTGACGGGGGCAACCCACCACTCCGGAGCACCCTTACCGGAACCCATTCGGGTTTCGGCGGGCTTCTTCGTCAGCGGACGGTCCGGGAAGATGTTGATCCAGACCTTACCGCCACGCTTGATGTGACGGGTCACGGCGATACGAGCCGCCTCAATCTGACGGTTGGTGATGTAGGCGGGCTCGAGAGCCTGGATGCCGTAATCGCCGAACGCCAGTTCGGTGCCACCGGAGGCAAAGCCAGTGCGGTGAGGACGGTGCTGCTTGCGGTACTTAGTCCGACGGGGAATGAGCATGGGGCTCAGGCCTCCGATCCGGTCGTGGGCGCAGCGGCCTCGGGGGCGGAAGCCTCACGGGGTGCCTGCTGCGCAGCGGTCTCCTGGTTGGGGCGTCCACCGCGGCGGGGGCCACGGCGGCCATCGCGACGTCCGCCACGCTGGGCCTGCTCGGCCTGCTGGCGAGCGAACTCGCGCTCGGTGATGTCGCCCTTGTAGATCCACACCTTGACGCCGATGCGACCGAAGGTCGTACGGGCCTCGTGGAATCCGTAGTCGATGTTCGCGCGGAGGGTGTGCAGCGGCACGCGGCCCTCACGGTAGAACTCGGAGCGGGACATTTCGGCGCCACCCAGACGGCCGGACACCTGGACACGAATGCCCTTGGCGCCAGCGCGCTGCGCGGACTGGATGCCCTTACGCATCGCACGACGGAAGGACACGCGGGCAGCGAGCTGCTCGGCGATGCCCTGCGCAACGAGCTGCGCTTCGAGATCGGGGTTCTTCACCTCGAGGATGTTCAGCTGAACCTGCTTGCCCGTCAGCTTCTCGAGCTGCACGCGCAGGCGATCGGCCTCGGCGCCGCGGCGGCCGATGACGATGCCGGGGCGAGCGGTGTGCAGGTCGACGCGAACGCGGTCACGCGTACGCTCAATGTCGACCTCGGCGATACCGGCGCGCTCGAGGTTGTCGGTCAGGAACTTGCGGATCGCGACGTCTTCCGCCACGTAGTCCGCGTAGCGCTGTCCCTTGGTGGTGGAGTCGGAGAACCAGCGAGACCGGTGGTCAGTGGTGATTCCCAGACGGAACCCGCGGGGGTTGACCTTCTGACCCATATCAGCGGTCTCCCTTCTTCTTGTCTTCCTTGGTCCCCACCACGATGGTGATGTGGGAGGTGCGCTTCAGGATACGACCGGCGCGCCCCTGTGCACGGGGACGAATACGCTTCATGGTCGGACCCTCGTCCACGTATGCCTCCAGGACGAGCAGGTCGGCCTCGTTGAAGGTCTCTCCGGCGTTCTCAGCCTTGACCTTCGAGTTGGCGACGGCGCTCAGGAGCACCTTGCGGACATCGGTGGCGACGGCCTGCGGGGCGAACCGCAGAATGTCGGCGGCCTCCAGAACACGCTTGCCGCGAACTTCGTTCACAACACGGCGGGACTTCTGGGGCGTGACGCGGATGAATCGCGCCTGCGCCTTGGCTTCCATGTATCTGCCTCTTCTTCCGTGGGGCCGGCTCAGCGCCGACGTCCCTTACGATCGTCCTTGTCGTGGCTGCGGAAAGTACGCGTGGGAGCGAACTCGCCGAGCTTGTGGCCCACCATCGACTCGGTGACGAAAACGGGCACATGCTTACGGCCGTCGTGGACGGCGATGGTCAGGCCCAGGAAATCCGGGGTGATGACCGAGCGACGCGACCAGGTCTTGATGACGTTCTTCGAGCCGGATTCGTTCGCGGCGTCGACCTTCTTGAGCAGGTGGTCGTCGACGAACGGGCCCTTCTTCAAACTACGCGGCATTTCAATCGACTCCTACTCAGCGGTTCTTGCCGGTCTTGCGACGGCGGACGATCAGACGATCGGACGCCTTCTTCGGACGACGCGTACGGCCCTCGGGCTTGCCCCAAGGCGATACGGGGTGACGACCACCGGACGTGCGGCCTTCACCACCGCCGTGCGGGTGATCAACCGGGTTCATAACGACACCACGGACGTGCGGGCGCTTGCCCTTCCAGCGCATACGGCCGGCCTTGCCCCAGTTGATGTTCGACTGCTCGGCGTTGCCGACCTCGCCGATGGTGGCGCGGCAGGTGGCCTCCACGTTGCGGATTTCGCCGGACGGCATACGCAGCTGGGCGAAGCGGCCTTCCTTAGCGACGAGCTGCACGGAGGTGCCAGCGGAACGAGCGATCTTAGCGCCGCCACCCGGGTAGAGCTCAACGGCGTGCACAACGGTACCCAGGGGGATGTTGCGCAGCTGCAGCGAGTTGCCGGGCTTGATGTCGGCACCAACGCCAGCCTCGATCTGATCGCCCTGCTTCAGGCCGGTCGGAGCGAGGATGTAGCGCTTCTCGCCATCCGCGTAGTGCAGGAGAGCGATGCGAGCGGTGCGGTTGGGGTCGTACTCAATGTGAGCGACCGTTGCCGGGACGCCGTCCTTGTCGTGACGACGGAAGTCGATCACGCGGTACTGGCGCTTGTGGCCGCCGCCGCGGTGGCGGGAGGTCACACGACCGTTGTTGTTACGGCCACCGGTCTTGTGCAGCGGGCGCAGCAGCGACTTCTCGGGGGTGTCGCGCGTGATCTCGACGAAGTCAGAGACGGACGAGAAGCGACGGCCCGGAGTCGTGGGCTTGTACTTGCGAATTCCCATTGTTCAAATGTCCCTTCGGTCCTCAGGCCTGATCGCCGAAGATGTCGATGGTGCCCTCACGCACGGTGACGATGGCACGCTTGACGTCCTTGCGCTTACCGATCCCGTTACGGGTGCGGTAGGTCTTGCCCTTGCGGTTCTGGGTCGCGATGGAACCGATCTTGACGCCGAAGATACGCTCGAGGGCAATCTTGATCTCGGTCTTGTTCGCGCGGGGGTCAACCTCGAAGGTGTACTTGCCCAGGTCCATGAGGGCGAGCGACTTCTCGGTGGTGACCGGCTTCAGGATGATGTCGCGGGGGTTCTTACCCGCTTCAATCGTGCTCACTTGGTCTCCTCCTTGGTACCGAGGAAGGACTCAAGGGCGGCCTGCGTGAAGACGATGTCATCGGCGTCCAGGACGTCGTACGTGTTCAGCTGGTCGGCCCACAGAACGTGAACCTCGGGAACGTTGCGCAGGGACAGCGCGGTCAGTTCGTTGCCACGCTCGAGGACGACGAGAGCCTGACGGTCCTCGACGATCGCGCGCAGGGCGGCGAGAGCAGCCTTGGTCGAGGGCTTGTCGCCTTCGAACAGGGCGGTGACAACGTGGATGCGGTCGGCGCGCGCACGATCGGACAGAGCGGAACGCAGAGCGCCCTGCTTCATCTTCTTGGGGGTGCGCTGGTCGTAGTCACGCGGCTGGGGGCCGTGGACGATGCCGCCACCGGTGAAGTGAGGCGCACGGATGGAGCCCTGACGGGCGTTACCGGTGCCCTTCTGGCGGAACGGCTTCTTGCCGCCACCAGCGACCTCACCGCGGGTCTTCGTCGCGTGCGTGCCCTGGCGGGCGGCCGCAAGCTGAGCGACGACAACCTGGTGCATCAGCGGAATGTTGGTGGGGACGTCAAAGATGGACCCGGGGAGAACGACGGAACCCGCCTTCTTGCCCTTGAGGTCGATGACGTCAACGTTACGATCGTCAGCCATGATCACGCACCCTTCACGGAGGAGCGAACCAGGACAACGCCGTTCTTCGGGCCGGGGATGGCACCGCTGATGAGCAGCAGGCCCTTCTCGGTGTCGACGGCCTGGATCGTCAGGTTCTCAACAGTACGACGGTTGCCACCCATGCGGCCGGCCATGCGCAGGCCCTTGAAGATGCGACCGGGCGTCGCGCAGGCGCCGATCGAACCGGGCTTGCGGTGGTTGCGGTGCGCACCGTGGGAGGCGGAAACACCAGCGAAGCCGTGACGCTTCATGACGCCGGCGAAGCCCTTGCCCTTGGTGGTGCCGGAGACGTCGACAGCCTGGCCAGCCTCGAAGGTGGCGGCGTCGAGCTCCTGGCCGAGCTCGTAAGAGTCGTGCTCGGAGGTGCGGACCTCGACGAGGTGACGGCGCGGAGCAACTCCGGCCTTCTCGAAGTGGCCCTGCAGGGGCTTGGTGACCTTACGGGAGTCAATCTCACCGAAGCCAAGCTGGATAGCGGAGTAGCCGTCGACCTCGTCGGTGCGAACCTGGGTGACGACGTTGGTGCCGACCTGCACGACAGTCAGGGGCACGAGGTGGCCGTCGGCATCCCAAACCTGGGTCATGCCGATCTTGCGGCCGAGCAGCGCCTTGACGGGCGCGGCAGCGTGCTGCTTCTTCTTAGTCATTGCAGATGTCCTCAGAGCTTGATCTCGATGTTGACGTCCGCAGGCAGGTCGAGGCGCATAAGCGAGTCGACGGCCTTGGGGGTCGGGTCGATGATGTCGATGAGCCGCTTGTGCGTGCGCATTTCAAAGTGCTCGCGGCTGTCCTTGTACTTGTGGGGCGACCGAATGACGACGAAAACGTTCTTTTCGGTCGGCAGCGGCACCGGGCCCACGACCGTGGCGCCAGCACGCTGTACGGTGTCCACGATCTTGCGCGCGGAGCTGTCGATGACCTCGTGGTCATACGACTTGAGCCGGATGCGGATCTTCTGTCCCGCCATGCCGTCTTACCTCTTCTCGTACAGATTCGCCGCCGGTCCCCGCACTCGGGCGTGTCGCAGCCGTTGTGCGCGCGATTGCTCGCGCTGGACCGACGTCTTGTCCAAAGATCTTGGGCATATTGCCCGATCCATACGTGATGGCACGCATGGACCACCCCAGAGACGCTGGGGCATCCGTGCCATTCTGTCAGAGTTCCACCCGCGAGTACAAACCCGGAGGGGGATTCTCGCATGTGAAACCACCGACAGAGTGGCAGCGACAATGGTCTGAGCTGCGTGAAACAGTCCGGACCGTCACCAAGAAACTACCGTACCCCGCACTCGGGCGTGTCGCAACCGGGGATCGGTCACATTCTCGTCAACGAGGCCTGGGCTCCTCGGGGGAAACGTCTCCCAGGCAGGCACCCACCACTACCCCACCATCTTCCACCCCACCTTCCCCACCAGCGCGACACCCGGCTGAAGAGAGCTAAGGGCCCCGCCTCTCACAAGAGGCGGGGCCCTCAATGCCGCTGGATCAGCAGCGAATCAAATCTGAGAAAGTCTCAGAGGTCGATTCACTTGATGATCTTGGTGACACGACCGGAACCAACGGTGCGGCCACCCTCACGGATGGCGAAGCCGAGGCCGGGCTCCATAGCGATGGGCTGGATCAGCTCAACGGAGATCTCGGTGGTGTCGCCAGGCATGACCATGTCGGTGCCCTCGGGGAGGGTGATGACGCCGGTCACGTCCGTGGTACGGAAGTAGAACTGCGGACGGTAGTTCGAGAAGAACGGGTTGTGACGGCCGCCCTCTTCCTTCTTGAGGATGTAGACCTGGCCCTCGAACTCGGTGTGAGGCGTGATGGAGCCGGGAACGGCCACAACCTGGCCACGCTCGACCTCGTCGCGCTTGGTGCCGCGCAGCAGCAGACCACAGTTCTCGCCAGCCCAGGCCTCGTCCATCGACTTGTGGAACATCTCGATGCCGGTCACCGTGGTCTTCTGGGGCTCACGGATACCGAGGATCTCGACCTCGGAGTTGATGGGCAGCTTGCCACGCTCAACACGACCGGTGACGACCGTGCCACGACCGGTGATCGTGAAGACGTCCTCGATCGGCATGAGGAAGGGCTTGTCCATGTCGCGCTCGGGGGTGGGGATGTAGGAATCCACCGCGTCCATGAGCTCCTCGACCTTGGCAACCCACTCCGGGTCGCCCTCGAGGGCCTTCAGAGCGGAAACCTGGATGATCGGGGCGTCGCGATCGAAGTCCTGGGACTCGAGCAGGTCGCGGCACTCTTCCTCAACCAGCTCCAGCATCTCCTCGTCGTCGACCATGTCGGCCTTGTTGAGGGCGATGAGGATGGTGGGGACGCCGACCTGACGGGCGAGCAGAACGTGCTCGCGGGTCTGGGCCATGGGGCCGTCGGTGGCGGCGACCACGAGGATCGCGCCGTCCATCTGGGCCGCGCCGGTGATCATGTTCTTGACGTAGTCGGCGTGGCCGGGGGCGTCAACGTGCGCGTAGTGACGCGCCTCGGTCTGGTACTCGACGTGGGAGACGTTGATCGTGATACCACGATCGCGCTCCTCGGGAGCGTTGTCGACCTGATCGAAGGGGGTGAACTCGTTGAGTTCGGGGTACTTGTCGTGCAGCACCTTGGTGATAGCTGCCGTCAGCGTCGTCTTGCCGTGGTCAACGTGACCAATCGTGCCGATGTTGACGTGCGGCTTGGTGCGCTCAAACTTGGCCTTCGCCACTTGTGTCCTCCTGGACTCGGGTAGATATTCTCAGCCTACGGCTAGGTGCCACTTTAACACCCCTGGGGCTTGAGACCTACTGGGTTTACTTGTGTGTGAGGCGGCTCGCAGGGCAGATGACCTGCCCCGCGAGCCCCCGGTGGGACTCAGTTGCCCCGAGACTTGCCGACGATCTCGTCCGCGACGGCGCGCGGAACCTCGGCGTAGCTGTCGAACTCCATGGAGTAGACAGCGCGGCCCTGCGTCTTGGAGCGCAGGTCGCCAACGTATCCGAACATCTCGGACAGCGGCACCTGAGCCTTGACGACGCGCACGCCGTGCTGCTCGTCCATCGACGAGATCTGACCACGACGAGAGTTGAGGTCGCCGATGACATCGCCCATGTACTCCTCGGGAGTACGAACCTCAACGGCCATGATCGGCTCGAGGAGGACGGGGCTAGCCTTCTTGGCGGCTTCCTTCAGCGCCATCGAGCCAGCAACCTTGAACGCCATTTCGGAGGAGTCAACCTCGTGGTAGGCGCCGTCGAGCAGCGTGGCCTTGATGTCAACCATCGGGTAGCCGGCGAGAACGCCGGACTGCATGGCGTCCTTGATGCCCGCATCGACCGACGGAATGTACTCGCGAGGAACGCGGCCACCGGTGACCTTGTCCTCGAACATGTACTCTTCCTCGGAGTCGGCCGGGAGGGGCTCCAGGGCGATGATGACGCGCGCGAACTGGCCGGAACCACCGGTCTGCTTCTTGTGCGTGTACTCGTACTTCTCGACCTTCTTGCGGATGGTCTCGCGGTAGGCAACCATCGGGTTACCCACGTTGGCCTCGACCTTGAACTCGCGACGCATACGGTCGACGATGATGTCGAGGTGGAGCTCACCCATACCACCGATGATGGTCTGGCCGGTCTCGGCGTCGAGCTCGACGGTGAACGTCGGGTCCTCTTCCGCCAGCTTCTGGATGGCGACGCCCATCTTCTCCTGGTCGGCCTTCGACTTGGGCTCGACGGCAACCTGGATAACGGGGGCGGGGAACGTCATCGACTCGAGGACGATCGGCTTGTCGATCGCGGACAGGGTGTCGCCGGTCGTGGTGTCCTTCAGGCCGATCACCGCGTAGATGTGGCCAGCGTGTGCCACGTCGACGGGGTTCTCCTTGTTCGAGTGCATCTGGAAGATCTTGCCGATGCGCTCCTTCTTACCCTTGGTCGAGTTGAGGACCTGGGAACCGGACTCGACCTTACCGGAGTACACGCGGATGAAGGTGAGCTTGCCGTAGAAGGGGTGAGCCGCGATCTTGAACGCCAGAGCCGAGAAGGGTTCCTTCTCGTCGGGGTGACGGACCTCGGTCTCTTCCTCGGTCTCAGAGCCGGGGAGGAAGCCGCGAACGTCGCCGATGTCGAGCGGGGAGGGCAGGAAGTCCACGACGGCGTCGAGGACGGGCTGCACACCCATGTTGCGCAGAGCGGTACCGCAGTACACGGGGAACGCGCGCGAGGAGATGGTCAGGAGGCGGATGCCTTCCTTGATCTGCTCGATCGTCAGCTCGCCGTTCTCCAGGTAGGCCTCGGTCAGCTCGTCGGAGCCCTCGGCGGCGGCCTCAACGAGCGCCTCGCGGTACTCTTCAGCCTTTTCCTGGTACTCGGCGGGGATCGGGCCGCGCTCGACGATGGAGCCGAGCGTGTCGTTGCCCTTGTCGTCCTTGGCCGGGTAGGTCAGGGCCTCCATGGTCAGCAGGTCGATGTTGCCGACGAAGTCATTCTCGGCGCCCATCGGCAGCTGCATGACGATCGGGGTCGCGTGCAGGCGGTCGCGGATGGTACCAACCGAGAAGTAGAAGTCGGCGCCCATCTTGTCCATCTTGTTGATGAAGCAGATACGCGGGACGTCGTACTTGTCGGCCTGACGCCACACGGTCTCGGACTGGGGCTCAACGCCCTCCTTGCCGTCGAACACGGCGACGGCGCCGTCGAGGACGCGCAGCGAGCGCTCAACCTCAACGGTGAAGTCAACGTGACCGGGGGTGTCAATGATGTTGATCTGGTTACCGTTCCAGAAAGAGGTAACGGCGGCGGACGTAATCGTGATGCCGCGTTCCTTTTCCTGTTCCATCCAGTCGGTCGTCGAGGCGCCATCGTGCGTCTCGCCGATCTTGTAGTTGATGCCCGTGTAGAACAGGATTCGTTCCGTCACGGTCGTCTTGCCGGCATCGATGTGAGCCATGATGCCAATGTTGCGGACCTTGTTGAGATCCGTCAGCACCTCTAGTGCCACGAGTGTGGTTCCTTCGTTCGAAGTAATGGGTGTTCTTGCTGCGTGAGACGAGGCCCGGTTGCCCAGGCCTCGTCTTTAAATCACCAGCGGTAGTGCGCGAAGGCGCGGTTGGACTCAGCCATCTTGTGCATGTCCTCACGACGCTTCACGGCGGCACCGAGGCCGTTGGAGGCATCGAGGATCTCGTTGGCGAGACGCTCGGTCATGGTCTTCTCGCGACGCTGACGCGAGAAGTCGACCAGCCAGCGCAGGGCCAGCGTCGTGGCGCGCGCGGGGCGAACCTCGACGGGGACCTGGTAGGTCGCACCGCCGACGCGGCGGGAGCGGACCTCGAGGGCCGGACGGATGTTCTCGAGGGCGCGCTTGAGCACGGAGACGGGCTCCTGCTCGGTGCGCTCGCGAACGGTTTCAAGTGCGCCGTAGACGATGCGCTCGGCGACGGTCTTCTTGCCGTCGAGGAGAACGCGGTTGACCAGCTGGGTCACGACCTTGGAGCCGTAGACCGGGTCATCGACGAGGGGGCGACGGGGAGCGGGGCCCTTACGAGGCATTACTTCTTCTCCTTCTTCGCGCCGTAACGGGAACGAGCCTGCTGACGGCCGCGGACACCCTGGGTGTCGAGCGAGCCGCGGACGATGCGGTAACGCACGCCGGGCAGGTCCTTCACACGACCACCGCGCACGAGCACGATCGAGTGCTCCTGCAGGTTGTGGCCCTCACCGGGAATGTACGCGGTGACTTCGATGCCGGACGAAAGGCGCACACGAGCGACCTTTCGCAGAGCCGAGTTCGGCTTCTTCGGCGTGGTGGTGTACACACGGGTGCACACGCCGCGACGCTGGGGGGAGCCCTTCAGCGCGGGGGTCTTCACCTTCGCGCGCTTCGAGACACGTCCCTTGCGGACGAGCTGCTGAATGGTAGGCACTGGGTCTCCAGTTTCTTTCCGTCGGCGGCCTCCCCTCACGTCGAGGGGCGGCCCTGATTGTCAGTCTTCCGCGACTGCATGACCCCCGCGTGGGCACACGTGTCCGCTGGGGGCCGGCGCGCCATGATAACCACGTGGGTCAGAGAATGACGCCCGGAGCTCCGACGGACGGAGCCCGCTCCCGGTTTCCCGGGCACAGAGGTCCCACAGAAGCGGGAACCACCCTCAAGGATAGTGGGAAACGTCGCCATTCGTCAAAGGGGCTGACGTGTGGTTCCTCCCTCATCGACGAGGCCGGGGCCGGGAAGCGCTCGCGCCGTTCAGTACCGGGGTGGTTCGTCCCCCTCCTGCGGCGACACGTCTTCCCGTCTGAGTGACTCTCGCAGCACCCGTCAAGCCTCACGTCATCCCATTTGTTGTGCGACGCGGAGGGGCCCGCAGGCACTTGCCTGCGGGCCCCTCCCCCACGGATGAACGAAGCTTGTTGTCACCCGAGGGTTATGATCCGTCCGATCGATCCCAAAGTGGTCACTCGTCCGCCTTCTCAGCCCCTGCCTCGTCAATCGAAGCGTTGGGTTCGACGGTGATCACGGCCTGCGCCTTGCGGGTGCGGTAGCGGCGGATCGCCACCACCTCAAGGCCCAGCAGCGACAGGATGAGGATTCCTGCCACCACCCAGGTGATGTACTCCCACGCGTTGCGGGTGACCTCGGGCTGGCCGTTCTCGTACATCCACGAGTTGGCAACCGTGTAGAGGATGTCGTGCGAGGCAGTGCGCAGCGCGGTCACGCCCGCCGCATCCTGCACGTTAACCGTCGCGATCGGCATGTCGAGCGTCGCGAGCATCATGTCGCCACCGTTACGGGTGATCTGGTCGGCGTTCTGGTAGCCGTAGCCGGCGAAGTAGTCGGTCAGGACCATGCCGCGGAAGCCCCACTCGTCACGCAGGACATTCTTCAGCAGCGCCGAGTTCGCACCCGCGTACTCGGGGCCGATGTAGTTGAACGCGCTCATGATCGCGTGTGCGCCGCCATCCTTGACGCCGATCTCGAAGGAACGCAGGTACACCTCGCGCATCGCCTGCTCATTCGTCCAGGTCGCCAGCATGTGCGTGCGGTTGGTTTCCTGATCGTTGAGGGCAAAGTGCTTGAGGAAGGCGTACACACCCTTGGCCTGAGCGCCCTTGATCTCCTCGGCGACCTGCGAGCCAGCCAAAACCGGATCCTCCGAGAAGTACTCGAAGTTACGGCCGGCGTATGCGTAACGGTGCGTGTTCGTGGCCGGCGCATACCAGCCCGACACCTGCATGTCGTGCGCCATCGTGCCGATCGCATCGCCGAAGGAGTGCGCCAGCTCCTTGTTGAAAGTAGCCGCCACGGAGACCGCAGAGGGCAGACCAATCGAACCCACGCCCGTGAAGTTGTTGTTCAGCGAGGCCGGGCCATCCACGTCGGACACGCGCAGCTTGCCGATCGACGAGATCGCCGGGGAGCCGTAGCCACCCTTGGAGATGAGCGTGTTCATCTCCTTGATCGTCAGCTGGTCGAGGAGCTGGTCCCACTTCGGGTCGTTGTAATCGAGGCCCGCGAGATCACCCAGGACGAGGCCGTTCTTCGCACCCGTCGTCGGCATCGTCGCACTGGCGTCGGCGTCAGCGGCCGCCGCATCGTAGTTCGAGTTCGCGAGGAACTTCGCCTTATCGGCCTCGCTCATCTCGAAGTTCGTGGGGGCGGCAGTTGCCTCCGCGAAGTTGGCGAAGTGGCCCGCACGGGACAGGTAGGTGACGTCACCCTTCGCATCGTCGAACTGGTTGGTGGCCACAACCTTGTCACCATCGTGCGTCCTGTCAGCGGTGTTGAAGGTCTGCGTGGCACCCACCGTGTACGTCTTCTCATCGATGACGTCATGCGAGTTCGAGCGAGCGGAAATCTTGTAGTCGCCGGCCTCGAGCACGTACGCCTTCGCGTTCGTCGCATCGTAGGACGCGAGAGCGTCACGGTTCCAGGAAACCGTCAGCGTCTGGGACTCGCCAGGCTCCAGCAGCTTCGTCTTGTCGAACGACAGCAGGTTCGCAGATGCCTTCTCGATGCCACCATCCGTGTAGGGCGGGTTGTCGTAGATCTGCACGACATCCTTACCGGCGACCTGGCCCGTGTTCGTCACGGTCACGTCCGCGGACATGGCACCCGTGGCCTCGTCGACCGAGATATCGCCCATCGACTGGGAGAACGTCGTGTAGGACAGGCCGTAGCCAAAGGGGTAGACGACCTCGTTGCCGTAGTCGATGACGCCCTCAGCGGCGGCCGTCTCGTACCAGCGGTAGCCGACGTAGATCGAGTCGTTGTAGTTGACGAAGGACGGCTGTGTCTGAGTGCCCTTATTGAAGGGATCATCCTGCGCAAACTCCGTCATATTCGTGTACTGGAAGTCGCCAAAGTTGTTCGCCGCGGGACCAGCCTTAATGTCACGCGCGAAGGTGTCGGGGGTCTTCGCCGAGGGGTTCACCTCGCCGTCCAGGATGCGGCCCAGCGCATTGAAGCCCACCTGGCCGCCGGGAATCGCCCACACGATCGCGTCGATCTCCGGGTCATCCTGGAGGTCACCCAGCTGGAACGCGTTCGCAGCGTTGATAACAACAACCGTCTTCGTCGACGTCTTCTTCGCCAGCTCGATCATGTCCTTCTCAGGACGCGTCAGCTCGAGGTAGCCCTGGCCGTCCTCGAAGTCCGTGTACTCATCGGAGTTGTTCGTGTAGCTGAAGTACGGGTTGTCAGCCATCTCCTTATTGACATCGCGCGGCAGGTCGAATCCCTCGCCGCCGGAGCGAGCGATCGTCACGACCGCCGTATCGCCGAAGGCAGCCGCGTTGGAGAGCAGGTCGTCGGAGTACTTGTCCTGTGTCGGCTCGGGCAGCGACCAATCGGCCTTGAACATGCCGACCTCCGGGCGCTCAGCGCGGTAGGAGGTGTACAGGTTCGTCAGCTCATCGTTCGTGCTGAAGCCAGCATTGTGGAGGCCATCCAGGAGGGAGGTCGTCGGGTTGTCCTTCGACAGCGAGCCGGAGCCTGTGCCGCCGTAGATCGGGTTCGTCGACCCCCAGCCCCACACGTTGATCGCGGAGCCCTTGGCGAGCGGCAGGGCACCGTTGTTGTTCTTCAGAAGGACCATGCCCTCGTCAGAAATATCGTTGCCCAGATCTTCCACCTGGGCCTTCGATGCGTCCGTGAGGGCACCGGTGCCGGCCGCCAGGTCGAGCACCGTCTTGAAGCCGCCGTACATCATCGACACGACGGCCACGACGACCGCGACGAGCGCCGCGACCCAGGCCGTCGAGCGCGTGAGCTTGCGGGCAGGCTTGCCCATCTTGAAAACAGCGAGGGAGACGATGATGGCGAGCGCCAGCGCCACGCCGATGACGATCAAGGGGACCTTGATCGACTCAACCATCTTCCACACATCAGACCAGTTGATGGAAAGCATTGTTGATGTCCTCTTTCAGTTCCGAAACCCTGCATCCCAGAGCCAGATCGGCTCCCTTTCCATCCCCGTTTGTGTCTCCATAGACATGGGTCGCCGCAGACCAGAGGGCAGATGGGAACCGCCACCACCTATTCAACCGCACGGTCGGCCCTGCGCCGTGGGGCCTCGTGCGTTCTGTCGGATTGGGCGCACAATCTGTCAGAATGGGCAGCCTGGTGCCCCGCAGGTTTCACCGCCTACGCGGACAGCAACTCTCCCCGCCACCGACGAGGATAGCCACAGGGGATGCGCGAGGGCCCGGCCCCCTCGCGGGGACCGGGCCCTGTACCGTTGTCGGCCGGATTTACGATCAGCGTGCGCGACGCCTCGCTGCTACGAGGCCGACGCCGGCGACGCCTAGCAGGCCGACGAGCGCGATGGCAACTCCGGTGTTTGCGCCAGTGCTGGCAAGCTTGTTGCCTTCAGCGCTCTTGCCGCCAGTGGGCTGCGGCTGCTCAGGAGTCGGCTGGGACTGCTCGACAGTGGGCTGCGGCTGCTCAGGAGTCGGCTGGGACTGCTCAGGAGTCGGCTGGGACTGCTCGGGAGTCGGAAGCTCGGGGAAATCGCACGTCGAAGACGCCGAGGTATCGGACTCGGCAATGGCTGCGCCACTCGTCGTCGTCCCCGAGATCTTCACGAGCGGAGTAACCTCAGCGCTGCCGGTGATAAGGAACGAGAACTTCACCGACCCGTTGGGGGGAAGCTCCAGATCCTTGAAGGTAAGCACCTTGCCCGCGACCGCCGGCTCGGGGGCGCCGCTGGCCGACTGGGGAACGTAGGTGGCATCGTCCGACAGTGTCGCAATGACCGTCTGAACCGACTTGACATCACGGTTCGGGTTCGTGATCGTCACGCCGATGGTGCGCGTTGCGGTGGAGTCGGCGCCCGGCTGGGCGACGGCGCATGTCGCGGAGGACAGCGCGACCTGGCCCTTCGGCGAGAAGGAGGTGATGAGAGAGTAGTCGGCCGTCATATTCGGCTCGAGCGTACGAGTCCAGCTCACAGCCATGCCGTTATCTCGGTTGGAATCTGCGTACGCGAGCATGTTGGGCAGCGGCGCACGATCCTTGAGCTTATCCCAGACCTCGTAAAAGCCACCGTAGTAGTAGTTCGAACCGGCGGTCGTCGGGACGAACTGCTCGACTCGGCCACGATCCGAATGCCCGCCGGTTTCCGGATCCTTCGCTCGGCAGATGACCGTCCCCGTGTTCGCGTCGTACTCGCCGAAGCCGTAATCATCGTCCTGGAGGTAGCAATCCGCCGCGTGGTAGAGAGTAAAGTCCTGAGCGGCATCCGAAATGTTCTTCACCGACGAGGTCGTCGCGTAGAAGTCATTGCCCGTGGAGTAGGTGTCCGTCTGCGTAATCTCGAATCCACCGCCGCGAACGACAGTCGTGAGGACCCACGGATCGGCTTGAGTGCCCATTCCTGACTTGGATTGCGAGACCGGCGTCCAGGCGATCGCACTCATAGACCGTGCCTGACGCGAATTCAGCTCCCCCGGACCGAAGAGCTCAGATCCTACAGCGAGGAACGTTCCACAGTCGGCTGGATCCGTAGTGGAGTTACCGTTGTAGAACTCGTTGTATCTATCGCCCTTGTAGTTGATCGAGCAGTTGAGCGTGTCGGAGATGGCAATCCGAACGAGCGGTCCGTCCGTATCCTCAATCGTGGGACCAGCCGCAAGGGCCGCCAACGGGTTGAGAACGAGGGTCGCGGAGCCGAGCGCAGCAATGACCAGTTTCTTGGACAGGCGCATGAGAGGACATCCTTAAGCGTTTATGGATAGTGTGCGGCCAATCTAGCATCCGCGCGCCAGCTTTCCAAATGGTTGAACTTGTCATGTTCGACCGTCGCCGCTGGTGCTTGATCTGCGCCGCCGTGAGGCATCCCCGACGCACTCAGGGCAAGCGAGCAGACACGATAAGAGGCCCCGGCCTCGTCGCGTTTTCACGGACGAGGCCGGGGCCCCAAGCGGTCACAAACCGGATTACTCGCGGAAGTTCATGCCAAAGTCGATGGCGCCCAGCGCGTCGAGGAAGTCCTCGGACACGGAGCAGCAGCAGGTAGGGTGAGACACCGCCCGAGGTCCTTGACGACAGCGGGGGTAGAAGGCCGCTCATCATCAAGGACCTCGACCTCTACCCGCAACCCCCGACCAACAACCGGTCACCCACACTCAACTCGGAAGAGCCGGTTTACTTATCCATCTCGTAGACCCAGCCGCCAGCGTTACAGTAACGCTTACCGTTCTCCTCAGTAATGTAATAGCCGGGCTCGTGGTTTTCGCACTTCTGGATAACCTCACGAGCCTCTCGGTTAGACTTCTCAAGGTTCGCCGCACGAATCTGGAAGAAAGCAAAGGTCTCAATATATGCCACCAGAACCAGCACGAGAGCGGCAATCGCCATGCCCTTACCCTTGCCGGTGCCGTTCTTGACCATAACCAGAGCGATCACAGCGAAAATAATGGTCGGGATGGTCAGGAACGAGCCAATGACAAAGATGCCGGTCAGGGCGGAGATAATGCCCAGAACCAGTGCGGTCACTGCCGCCCACTTCTTCTTGTTCGGTGCCTCAACAGGGCCGGATGCGGGCTGTACGGCGGGTGCCTGCTGAGTGAACTGCGGCTGCTGCGGTGCAACCGGGTGCGGGGTGTTTTCAGACATGAAAGTCCTCATTTCGTATGTGGTTGGTGAATATCCGTAAGCGCAGCACCCGCAGGTGGCGCACCTTTCCAAAGGATACTCTATGTGCTTGAAAGCTCTGACAAGTAGAAATGTCGAGCACTTTGATGGTCTATGGGTTATGTGGCTAAAAAGTTAACTTGGTGCAAGGCTCGGGTGAAGACTGGGCGACCATTCACCGGCAGGCTGGTGGCGGCGCTCAGGTGAGCAGCCTCTGGCATGCAGAAAACCCCTGGGCGCAGTTCATTCCCCCTATTCAACTGCACGGTCGGTCGCCTCATGTGGGACCTCGTGCGTTCTGTCGGATTGGGCGCACAATCTGTCGCACACTCTCGCCTTCGACAGCGTCTCGGTCCGCTGCGCAGCGCGCGCCCACCACTCCCCCCGCGAGCCGGCTGCCCCAGGAGCCGCGCCCGGGCATACAAAGACCCCGACCTTGCTTCCAACTCGCACGCAAACCGGATAACCTGCGTGTTAACCGCTTCATACGCACGCAAACCCGACCACCTGCGCGTGGGCAACGTCGCCCACGCGCACATCTAGCGGTTAACGTGCGAATCAATGGGCCCACGCGCACATCCACGCCTTTACGGGTTCTTCGCAGGGCGCGATCGCGAATGACAGACTGATCAATTGGCATCGAATCAGCTAGTGAGAGTGTCTGTCCACAGGCAACGGCGCACTACAACAGTTATCCACAGACGCCTAAATTCTGCTGGCACTCCTCTTCCTCTGGGATATATACCAAGCACATGATCACTCTCGAGACTTTCAGAACGCACCGACACAGTCCTCGCAATATCGTTGATGACCCGGATGTCCTAGTGATTCGCCGTGGATACCGCGTGCGTCTGCACGGTGACCACAATGCCCAGCCGTGGGAAATCTGGCGGAGTATCAACATCGCACGTCTGCATGCACTCGACTACCAGTCCACACAACGCGTGGTTTTCACCGGGAACAGCTCCCTACTGCTTCACGGTATTCCGACCTGGTCAACGAATTCATGGATCGAGGCATGGCCGAGCAAGACGGTCCTCCACCTTCGTCCTTTTCCTGCGGTGCGACACCGTCAAACAGTCGTCCCCAGTACTCCGGTTATCAGTCGAAGCAGGCCGCCACGCACAATCGTGCACATCGGCGGCCTTGAAGCAGAATCTCCCATTGAGGCCGTCGTCCGTCTCGCCCTCAATGAGCAACCTCGCGATGCTTTCGTTGCCTTATGCATGGCGACGCATGTTCTCACGCATTTCGACAGATTCAAGCTAGAAGAGTCACGACGTCGATGCGAGCAGACTCGGCTCGAGATGCTTGAAGAACTCTCACGTTTCTCCAGCCACCACGGTTTTCCTCGCGCCAAGGCACTCATCGAAGCAACGGACGGCGGATGCGACAACATTTTTGAGGCCACGGTGCTATGGATCATCAAAAGCCTGTACTCGGGTCGCGTCGTTACCCAGTTCCCGATCGCGGTCGAAGACCACATCTATTTCGGGGATATCGTTCTCCCTGATCTCAAGGTCATCATTGAACCCGACGGCCGCAAGAAGTTCGGAGACACCGAGCAGGAAGTACGCGAGAACACCGGTAAGTGGCTCGCCCGTCAGCACGATCTGACCAACACGGGGTGGAGGGTCATACGCGTCCGCTGGCACGATACGGAGGATCTCGTTACCTTCCGAACGAACATCGCAGCACAGATACAGATCGAGCACCTGCCGCTGACGCAGCAATCACTCCGCCTGTGGGCAGAGCCCCGACAACAGCATGTACCCCGCACACAAAGGACTCTCAAGTAGGAGAGCACTGCGGAGATTCACTTCTACCCACACCACCGTCGTCATCATCGGAGGATATTCCACCTGTAAAGCAGTGCCTGGCTTTCCATACTCGTCTGCGCGCAGCGACACCTTCAGTTTCGGAATGACACCCGGCCGTATTTTTCGCACGACGCGCTGCCCCATCGCACTGTGCCCGATAACCCGCGCGTTAACCGCTTCATACGCACGCAAACCCGATCACTTGCACGTGGGCAACGTCGCCCACGCGCACATCTAGCGGTTAACGTGCGAATCAAAGGGCCCATGTGCACGTCTCGCGGCCAACGTGCGCATCGACGGGCGCAGCCTGCCAGCCATCAGGCTCGTCATCTCGCCGCACGGCTCGTCGCACATGTTCGCGGCCGGGGTTCCCCTGTTGGCGCTTCTGACAGCGAGCATCCGCGGGCACCAGCCACGCTCCCCCACCACACGCACCAGCCGATCCCAAGCATGCAAAGAACCCCGGCCTCGTCGCGTTCGCACGGACGAGGCCGGGGCCCTCACAGGTGAACGATCCCGATTACTCGCGGAAGTTCATGCCAAAGTCGATGGCGCCCAGCGCGTCGAGGAAGTCCTCGGACACGGAGCCGTCACCGAAGTCGGCCTCGGAGTAGTTCGAGTTCGCCATGGCCTCAGCCGTCGGCTCAACGATGACGTCGTTGTAGCGCGACAGGCCGGTGCCAGCCGGGATGAGCTTACCGAGAATGACGTTCTCCTTGAGGCCCACCAGGGAGTCCGACTTGCCGTTCATAGCGGCCTCGGTCAGGACCTTGGTGGTCTCCTGGAAGGAGGCGGCCGACAGCCACGAATCCGTGGCCAGCGACGCCTTCGTGATACCCATCAGCATCTGGCGGCCGGAGGCGGGCTGGCCACCCTCGGCTGCGACGCGACGGTTCTGCGTCAGGTACGCCATGCGGTCGACGAGCTCGCCGGGCATGAACGTCGTGTCGCCGGGCTCCAGGATGGTGACGCGGCGCAGCATCTGACGGACGATGACCTCGATGTGCTTGGCGTGGATGCCCACACCCTGGTCGCGGTACACCTTCTGGACCTCGTCCACGAGCATCTTCTGAGCCACGTTGCGGCCCATGATGCGCAGGATCTCCTTGGGATCCAGCTGGCCTTCGGTCAGCGGGGTTCCGGCCTCGACGTGCTGGCCCTCGGACACGAGGAGCTTCTGGCGACGCGACACCTCGATGACCAGGTCTTCCTTGCCATCGTCACGGGTGATGACGACCTTACGTGCGCTCGGGTCTTCGTCGTCGATGTGGACGCGGCCGGCGGCCTCGTTCATCTTCGCCTCGACCTTCGGGCTACGGGCCTCGAAGAGTTCCTGAACACGGGGCAGACCCTGCGTAATATCCGCAGCGGAGGCGGCGCCACCGGTGTGGAACGTACGCATCGTCAGCTGCGTGCCGGGCTCGCCAATCGACTGGGCGGCGATAATGCCGACGGCCTCGCCGATGTCGACCTGCTTGCCGGTAGCCAGCGAACGGCCGTAGCAGGCCGCACAGGTGCCGACCTGCGACTCACAGGTGAGGACGGAACGGCAGACGATCTGCTCGACGCCGGCGGCAACCAGCTCGGCGAGCTGATCATCACCCAGGTCGGTGCCTGCGGGCATGACGACCTCTCCGGCCTCGTTCACCGCGTCACGGGCGAGGTTACGTGCGTAGGCGGTCGTCTCGATGGTCTCGGACGCCTCCCACTCACCGAACTCGTTCTTGTGAGCGATGTCGATCTTCAGGCCGGCGCGGGTGCCACAGTCGGCCTCGCGGACGATGACGTCCTGCGAGACGTCGACCAGACGACGGGTCAGGTAGCCCGACTCGGCGGTACGCAGAGCCGTATCGACCAGACCCTTACGGGCGCCGTGCGTGGCGATGAAGTACTCGAGAACGGTCAGGCCCTCGCGGTAGTTCGCCTTAATGGGCTGCTCGATCAGCTTCTGCTTCGGGTCGGACACGAGGCCACGCATACCGGCGATCTGCTGAACCTGCGACCAGTTACCACGGGCGCCCGAGTTCACCATGCGGTACACGGTGTTGCGCTCGGTGAAGTTCGCGCGCATGTCCTCAGCGACCTCTTCGGTGCACTGCAGCCACAGCTTGACGAGTTCCTCGTAGCGGGTTTCCTCGAGGATGATACCGGTCTCGAACTGCTCGACGATCTCGGCGGCCTTGGCCTCGTAGCGGGCCAGGATCTCGCGCTTACGCGGCGAGGCCTGAATGTCGGAGAACGCAATCGTGATACCCGACCAGGTCGACCAGTGGAAGCCGGCCGACTTCAGCGCGTCGAGGCAGTCCGCCACGAGCACGTTCGGGTAACGCTGGGTCAGCGTGTTCACGATGTTGCCGAGCTGCTTCTTGCCGACGACCTCGTTGACGAACGGGTAGTCGGTGGGCAGCTGCTCGTTGAAGATCGCGCGGCCGAGGCTGGTCTCGAGGATCAGATCGTCGCCGGGCTCCCAACCCTCGGGGGCTTCCCAGCCCTCGGGCGGCACGGTGCCGTCGGCAAAGCGGATGCGCGCGGTCGCGTTCAGGTCCAGGTTGCCGGCGTCGAACGCCATCTGGGCCTCCGCCTGGCTGGAGAAGTACGGAATCACAGGGTTTCCGTCTTCGTCCTTCTCGACCGGGACCGACGGGTCGGGGTTCGAGGTCAGGTGGAACAGACCGATGATCATGTCCTGCGACGGCATGGCCACGGGGCGGCCGTCGGAGGGCTTGAGGATGTTGTTCGTCGACAGCATGAGGATGCGGGCCTCGGCCTGCGCCTCAGCGCCCAGCGGCAGGTGGACAGCCATCTGGTCGCCATCGAAGTCAGCGTTGAACGCGCCACAGGCGAGGGGGTGCAGCTGGATAGCCTTACCCTCGATCAGCTGGGGCTCGAACGCCTGGATGCCGAGGCGGTGCAGCGTAGGTGCACGGTTCAGCAGCACGGGGTGCTCGCGGATGACGTCGTCGAGGACGTCCCACACCTCGGGGCGCTGACGCTCAACCTTGCGCTTGGCGGCCTTGACATTCTGCGCGTAGTTCTTCTCAACCAGGCGCTTCATGACGAAGGGCTTGAACAGCTCCAGGGCCATCTGCTTGGGCAGACCACACTGGTGCAGCTGCAGCTGCGGGCCGACGACGATAACGGAACGACCCGAGTAGTCGACGCGCTTACCGAGCAGGTTCTGACGGAAACGACCCTGCTTACCCTTGAGCATGTCCGAGATCGACTTCAGCGGACGGTTGCCCGGGCCCGCGACGGGGCGGCCGCGGCGGCCGTTGTCGAAGAGGGCGTCAACGGACTCCTGAAGCATGCGCTTCTCGTTGTTGACGATGATCTCGGGGGCGCCCAGCTCGAGCAGACGCTTGAGTCGGGTGTTGCGGTTGATGACGCGACGGTACAGGTCGTTGAGGTCGGAGGTCGCGAAGCGGCCGCCGTCCAGCTGAACCATCGGACGCAGGTCCGGCGGGATCACGGGGATCTTGGTGAGGACCATCGAGGCCGGCGAGTTGCCGGTCGCGACGAAGGCGTTGATGACCTTCAGACGCTTGATGGCGCGAGCCTTGCGCGGGCCGGAGTCAGAGGCGATGGTCTGACGCAGCGCGGCGACCTCGGCCTCCAGGTCGAAGGTCTCCAGGCGCTTCTGGATGGCGGCAGCGCCCATGTCACCCTTGAAGTAGGTGCCGTAGCGGGCCACCATCGCACGGTAGAGGCGCTCGTCGCCCTCAAGGTCGCCGACCTTGAGGTCCTTGAAGCGCTCCCACACGGCCTCGAGGCCTTCGATGTCGCCGTCGAAGCGGCGACGAATCTTGGCCATCTCACGCTCGCCCTGCTTGCGAGCGCGCTCGCGCTCGGCCTGCGAGGCGCCGTCCTTCTCCAGGGCGGCCATGTCGGACTCGAGCTGCTCCGCGAAGTCGTTGATCGTCGCGTCGCGGTTGTTCTCCATCTGCTTCTTCTGCACTTCGAGTTCGGCGCGCAGTTCAGCCAGATCCTCGTGGCGACCCTTTTCGTCGACCTCGGTGATCATGTAGGCAGCGAAGTAGATGACCTTCTCGAGGTCCTTGGGCGCGAGGTTGAGCACGTAGCCCAGGCGCGAGGGAACACCCTTGAAGTACCAGATGTGCGTGACGGGGGCGGCGAGGTCGATGTGACCCATGCGCTCACGGCGGACGCGGGAGCGAGTGACCTCGACTCCACACTTCTCGCAGATGATGCCCTTGTAGCGCACGCGCTTGTACTTGCCACACGCGCACTCCCAGTCGCGCGTGGGACCGAAGATCTGCTCACCGAACAGGCCGTCGCGCTCGGGCTTGAGCGTACGGTAGTTGATGGTCTCCGGCTTCTTGACCTCACCGTGGCTCCAGACGGCGATGTCGTCGCCGGTGGCCAGGGTGATCTTCAGGCTGTCGAACGTTTTGGCGTCCAGCAAAGTTATCTCTCCCTATCAGATCGCATCGATGGTCGCCGCAGCGTTCGGACGAGCATCAAGGGTGATGCCCAGGTCCTCACGCGCATTGAAGTCTTCGTCCTGCTCACGCAGGTCAATGACGTTGCCGGCCGCGTCGAGAGCTTCGACGTTCAGGCACAGCGAGCGCATTTCCTGGATGAGGACTCGGAAGGACTCGGGGATGCCGGGCTCGGGGATGTCCTCGCCCTTGACGATGGCCTCGTACACCTTCACGCGGCCGGTGGTGTCGTCGGACTTGATGGTCAGCAGCTCCTGGAGGGCGTAGGCGGCGCCGTAGGCTTCCAGGGCCCACACCTCCATCTCGCCGAAGCGCTGGCCGCCGAACTGGGCCTTACCGCCCAGCGGCTGCTGCGTGATCATCGAGTACGGGCCCGTGGAGCGGGCGTGGATCTTGTCGTCGACCAGGTGGTGGAGCTTGAGCATGTAGGTGTAGCCCACCGAGATCGGGTACGGGAACGGCTCGCCGGAGCGACCGTCGAAGAGGCGCGCCTTGCCCTCGTAGTTGGTGAGGACGTCGCCGTCGCGGTTCGGGTTCACGTTGCGCAGCAGGCCCGCAAGCTCGTCGGCCTCGAGGCCGTCGAACACGGGGGTGGCGACGTGGGTGCCGGGCTCGGTCTTGATGCCGTCGGCGGGCAGGTGCGCTGCCCACTCTTCGCCGGCCTCGACAGCGGCCGAGGCATCCCAGCCCTGGTGGGCGAGCCACCCGAGGTGGTACTCGAGCACCTGGCCGACGTTCATTCGGCCGGGGACGCCCAGCGGGTTGAGGATGATGTCGACGGGCGTGCCGTCGGCGAGGAAGGGCATGTCCTCGACCGGGAGGATCTTGGACACGACGCCCTTGTTGCCGTGACGGCCGGCCATCTTGTCGCCGATCGTGATCTTGCGTCGCTGGGCGACGTAGACGCGCACGGTCTGGCGGACGCCGGGGTTGAGGTCGTCTTCGTCGTCGTTGAATTCGCGGACGCCGATGACGATGCCTTCTTCGCCGTGGGGGACGCGCAGGGAGGTGTCGCGCACCTCGCGGGCCTTCTCGCCGAAGATGGCGCGCAGCAGGCGCTCTTCGGAGGTCAGCTCGGTCTCGCCCTTCGGGGTGACCTTACCGACGAGGATGTCGCCGGCGGTGACCTCGGCGCCGATGCGGATGATGCCGCGCTCGTCCAGGTCTGCGAGGGATTCCTCGGAGACGTTGGGGATATCGCGGGTGATTTCTTCCTCACCGAGCTTGGTCTCGCGGGCGTCGACCTCGTATTCCTCGATGTGGATCGAGGTGAGGATGTCCTCTTCCACGACGCGACGGCTCAGGATGATGGCGTCCTCGTAGTTGAGGCCTTCCCACGACATGTAGGCGACGAGCAGGTTCTTACCGAGCGCGACCTCACCGTTGGAGGTGGCGGGGCCGTCGGCCAGGACGTCGCCGACCTCGACGCGGTCGCCCTCGTCCACGATAACGCGCTGGTTGGTGCAGTTACCGGGGTTGGAGCGCTCGAACTTCTCGAGGCGGTAGGAGTCGCGGCCGCCCTCGTCCGTGGAGACGACGATCAGGTCCGCGGAGACCTCGGAGACGACGCCGGAGTGGGCGGCGAGGATCATTTCGCCGGAGTCGTGCGCGGCGCGCATCTCCATGCCGGTGCCGACCAGCGGGGCTTCCGTGGTGAGCAGCGGCACGGCCTGACGCTGCATGTTCGCGCCCATGAGGGCTCGGTTCGCGTCGTCGTGCTCCAGGAAGGGAATGAACGCCGCGGCGACGGACACCATCTGACGTGCGGACACGTCCATGTAGTCGACGCGATCGCGGGCGATCAGGGTCGGGTCTTCACCGGCGACACGGCACAGGACGTCGTGCTCGGCGAAGGAGCCGTCGGCCTCGAGGGGCGACGAGGCCTGGGCGATGAAGTGCCCCTTCTCGTCGTCCGCGGTGAGGTAGCGGATTTCGTCGGTGACCTTGCCGTCCGTGACGACGCGGTACGGCGTCTCAATGAAGCCGAAGGGGTTGATGCGCGCGAAGGTCGCGAGCGAGCCGATGAGGCCGATGTTCGGGCCTTCAGGGGACTCGATCGGGCACATGCGGCCGTAGTGCGAGGGGTGGACGTCTCGCACTTCCATGCCCGCGCGGTCACGGGACAGACCGCCGGGGCCCAGGGCCGACAGACGGCGCTTGTGGGTCAGGCCGGCCAGCGGGTTGTTCTGGTCCATGAACTGCGAGAGCTGGGAGGTTCCGAAGAACTCCTTGATCGCGGCCACGACGGGGCGGATGTTGATCAGCGTCTGGGGCGTGATCGAGTCCGTCTCCTGGGTGGTCATGCGCTCGCGCACGGTGCGCTCCATGCGGGCGAGGCCCGTGCGGACCTGGCCCTGGATGAGCTCGCCGACGGCGCGGATACGACGGTTGGCGAAGTTGTCGATGTCGTCAACCTCAACGCGAACCTCGACGGGCTCGCCATTGCGGGTGCCGGCGAAGGTCTTGTCGCCCTGGTGCAGGGCGAGGAGGTACTTGACGGTCGCGACGATGTCCTCGAGGGACAGGGTCGAGGCCTTGGGGTCGGCTTCGATGGCCAGCTTCTTGTTGATCTTGTAGCGGCCGACCTTGGCGAGGTCGTAGCGACGAGAGTCGAAGTAGAAGTTGTTGAGCAGCGTCTGGGCGGCGTCGACGTTCGCAGGCTCGCCGGGGCGCAGCTTGCGGTAGATGTCGAGCAGGGCCTCTTCCTGCGTGGCGACCGTGTCCTTCTCGAGGGTCTCGAGGAGGACCGGGTAGTCGGCGAAGGTCTCGCGAATCTCGGATTCGGTCATGCCGACGGCCTTGAGGAAGTGGGTCACCGACTGCTTACGCTTGCGGTCGATGCGCACGCCGACGGTGTCACGCTTGTCGATCTCGAACTCGAGCCATGCGCCACGCGAGGGGATGACCTTCGCACCGAAGGTCTCCTTGTCCGACGAGCGGTCCGAGAGCTTCTCGAAGTACACGCCGGGGGAACGCACGAGCTGGGAGACGACGACACGCTCGGTGCCGTTGATGATGAAGGTACCGCGGGGGGTCATGAGCGGGAAGTCGCCCATGAACACGGTCTGGGACTTGATTTCGCCGGTCTCGTAGTTCATGAACTCGGCGGTCACGTACATGGGTGCGGAGTACGTGTAGTCCTTCGCCTTGGCTTCCTCCATGGAGTACTTGGGGGATTCGAGGCGGTGGTCGTGGAACGACAGGCTCATGGTGCCTGCGACGTCCTCAATGGGGGAAATCTCGTGGAAGATTTCTTCGAGGCCGGAGACGTCGGGGACGTCGTTGCGGCCGGATGCCTGAGCGGCTTCGACGCGGGCCTTCCACGCGTCGTTACCCAGCAGCCAGTCGAAGCTTTCGACCTGCAGGCCCAGCAGATTGGGGGCCTGGAGGGGTTCACGAAGCTTGGCGAATGAGATGCGGTGCTTGGGCTGTTTGGCGGTGCTGTTGGCAGCCAAAGGGGATCCTTCCCTGCATGAACGGTGCGCACGCTGCCTTATCACCCATTATCTGACGCGTCCTGGTCCGTCAAGCGCCTGTTACGACGGCTGGATACGGGTCACCTCGGGCATGATAAGGCGCAAATACTCAGGTTACCGTGAGTCGCATCGCGAGTCAAGGCAGGATGTGATATGTGCAGGGTTTCACGGGAACGAGGCCGGGGCCAGCTGGTTCGTCGGGCGCGATGCTGGCGGAACCCTGGTGTGGGTGGTGGTGCCGATACGAGTTGGTTCTGTCGAACCATACAGGAATTCATACCCATGACTCATGAGTCATCGCCATGTGAATATGCACCACAACGTTGCGCCCTCGCCCCTCAGATCCCGAGTGCGGGCACATCCGGATAGGTAACGCGCATTGGGATAGGTAACGCACATCCGGATAGCTTATTAACCTATCCGGATGCTCATAACCTATCCGGGAAGGAACAACCTATCCGCATCGACGCCACGCCTCACTCGATCTCGAGTGTTGCTGGAACCTCACGGCACCGCCGCAGCCCATCTGGGTGATGACACCGTATCGAGTGCTCTTACGCCGCAGTAAGCCGTAGTAATACGGCTCTTCAGAGTTGAGTGTGGGTGGAGGCGTCTAGGCCTCCTGCGATGAGGAGC